>Ga0209706_10000009_pt1 | contig 93045 bp, 81 predicted proteins | sample PPLLaktember2015_6_FD_187263 | JGI IMG/M metagenome (GOLD analysis project Ga0209706, IMG submission 187263) | Freshwater sediment microbial communities from Prairie Pothole Lake near Jamestown, North Dakota, USA - PPLs Lake P8 Core (1) Depth... | ecosystem: Environmental > Aquatic > Freshwater...
GTGGGCGTCTCTCCCGCCGGCTTCGCGTTTCCCTCGCCGGCGGCCATGTTCTGGCGTCCCGATGTCACCCCACGAGATGCCCAGGCTCCTGGACGCATCCGCGTGATGTCGGTGATCGCACGCCTCGCCGACGGGGCGACGACGTCTGCAGCCGAGCAGGAAGGCACGACGGTGGCCCGCGCGCAAACGAGGCCTCCGGCGGCCGACCTGATCTTCGGAAAGGGCGGTCCGGTCGAAGTGAGGGCGGAGGTCCTGGCCGCGGAGATGACCGCGCGTGTCCGGCCGGGATTGCTCGCGGCAACGGCCGGCGTTGTCATCGTGCTGCTGCTGGCGTCGGTCAACGTGGCCAACCTCTTCCTGTCTCGTGGCGCGTCGCGCGAGCGGGAGCTTGCCGTGCGGGTGGCCCTCGGGGCCGGGCGCCGGCGACTCGTTCGGCAGGCCATGGCCGAGGCCATGCTTCTATCGTTGACCGGCGGCGCGCTGGGCGTCGCGCTCGCCTGGGGCCTGATTCGGGCCTTCCCGGGGTGGGCACCACAAGGCTTTCCCCGCCTGGACGAGGTGCGGCTGGACGAGCGCGTTCTGGTGGTCACGCTGCTCGTGGCGATGGGCGCCGGGATGCTGGCCGCCCTGGCGCCCGCCTGGCGCGTGTCGCGGGCGAGGGCCACGGCGCTGCACGACGGCGACCGCCGGTCCACAGGATCCTCCGCGCGGCGCATGCGGGGCGTGCTGCTCGCGGTCGAGGCCGCCCTCGCCGTGATGTTGCTGGTGGGCGCGACGCTGGTCGGGCGCAGCCTGGTCCGGTTGCTGCAGGTCGATCCCGGCTACCAGCCGAGCGGCGTGTTGACGGCCGACGTGGTGTTCCCGGCCGACGCCAACGGCGCCGCTCACGTGATGCCGCGGGTCGACGAGTTACTGACCTCCATCCGCGCCCTGCCCGGCGTCGTTGCGGCTGGCACCAGCAACATGGGGCCGATGGTGCCGATGAGCGCCCTGCAGATGTTGTCGCTTCGTGAGACGACCCCGGATGGCCAGCCCATCACCGCGCGGGCGCTGTCCTGGGCGGTGACGCCCGGATATATGGAGGCACTGGGCCTGCGCCTCGCGGAGGGACGGTTCCTGCAGCCCGGGGACGTCGGCGCCGCCACCCAGGCGTTCCTGGTGAACGAGGAGTTCGTGCGGCAGTACTGGAACGACGGCCGGCCGGTGGTCGGCCGACGCTATCCCGGCCTCCTGCACTCGAAGGGCACAGTCGCCGAGGTCGTCGGCGTGGTCGGCAACATCCTGAAGGATGGCCTCGACCGCCCGGCCCAGGCCGAACTGTTCGTGCCGGCAGGCACCGCCGAGCGGACGCTGTCGTCGCAGGTTGTGCTGGCGGTGCGCACCCACGGCCCGCCGGAAGATCTGGCGCCGATGGTTCGACGCGCGGTGATGGATGTGGATTCACGTCTCGCCCTCGACCACATGTCGGCGCTCTCGGACAAGGTCTCGGCGTCGGTCGCCACGCCGCGTTTCGCGGCGGCGCTGCTCGCGGGCTTTGCCGGTGTGGCCCTGTTGCTGGCGGCCATCGGCCTCTACGGGGTGCTGTCGTACGGCGTGTCCGAGCGGCAGCGCGAGATGGGCGTGCGCGCCGCGCTCGGCGCCAGCCGCGGGCGCATCGTCGCCATGGTCGTTCGCGAAGGGCTCATCGTGGTGACGGCGGGCCTCGTGGTCGGCCTGGCCGGCGCCGCTGCGTTGTCGCGGCTCATGGAGGCGGCCCTGTTCGGCGTGACCCCGCTCGATCCCCCGTCCTACCTTCTCGCGCCCGCCATCCTGCTCGCCGTGGCGGTGGCCGCGTGCCTGGTCCCGGCGCGCCGGGCGTCGCGCGTCGAACCCGCCGAGGCGCTCAGGTGCGAGTGAGACGGGGAAGCGGAGCGAAATGAGGATGGCGGAGCCGAGGCTGATTGTCGGAGTGGCCGGCGGGTCCGGCTCGGGCAAGACCACGGTGGTGCGCCGCATCGTCGAAAGCCTCGGCCCGGAGGAGGTGACCCTGCTTGACCACGACCGCTATTACCGGGACCGGAACGAGTTGCGCCTCGAAGAGCGGGCGGCCCTCAACTACGATCATCCCGACGCGCTTGAAACCGATCTGATGGTGCGGCACGTGCGTGAGTTGAAGGCCGGCCGCCCAGTGCAGGTGCCGCGCTACGACTTCACTCGCCACGCGCGCCTGCCCGACAGCGAGACCTTCGTCCCGCGACGGGCAATCATCCTTGAGGGCATCCTGATCTTCACGGATTCGGCCCTGCGGCAACTGATGGACATCAAGGTGTTCGTGGACACCGATTCGGACACCCGATTCATCCGGCGGCTGGTGCGGGATGTCTCCGAGCGGGGCCGGACCATGGAGTCGGTCATCGATCAGTACCAGAGCACCGTGAAGCCGATGCACTTGGAGTTCGTCGAGCCGAGCAAGCGTTACGCCGACGTGCTGATCCCGATGGGCGGGCACAACACGGTGGCCGTGGACCTGCTGCTGACGCTGTTGCGCTCCGTCGTCGGGACAGACATCGAGGGCGGCCGCAGATAACGCAGACTCCAGGGCCGCAGACCAGGACCGATTGAACACCAAGCGGTATTCGAAGCCTTCGTGCGCTTCGTGCCCCTTGGTGTCTTCGCGTTTGCCTTCAGGGATTCTTGTTCCGGCTGACCAGGTAGGCGCCGAGCGCGGCCAGGCCGCCGGCGATGATGACGGCACGGATGACCTTGAAGAGGCTGATCAGCCAGGCGATACCGATACCGAGGGCGGCCCACTGCACCCACCAGTGGCCGGGGGAGGTCATCAGGTTGATGACCGCCAGGAACAGCACGATCACGGGCCCCATGAACAAGAACTTCACGGCTCGCAGGGTCTCTATCACGGCTCCTCCCGCTCGATCCGGCCCCAGCCGAATCTAAAACGATCATACGCAGGGCGGCCCCCGAAGTTCAGCTACACTCCCGCCATGCGGAACCCGCCATTCTTCCGCCGCGTCTCGCTCGTCCTGTGCCTGGGTTCGCTTTCAGCCGTCCTGGGCGGGGCCCGTGAAGCGCTCGAGGCCCAGCCAGCGGCGGGGGTTGCCCCCGAGGTGCTGGCGGAACTGCACTGGCGGAACATCGGGCCGCACCGCGCCAGCCGTACCAAGGCCCTGGACGGTGTGCCGGGACAGCCGCACACGTTCTACATGGGCGTGGTGAACGGCGGCGTGTGGAAGACCACCGATGCCGGACGCACGTGGGTGCCCATCTTCGACGACCAGCCCACCGGGGCGATAGGCGCCCTCGCGGTGGCGCCGTCGAATCCGAACGTGATCTACGTGGGCACGGGCGAGGCGCAACAGCGGCCCGATCTGGCCACCGGCGACGGGATGTACAAGTCCACCGACGCTGGCCGCACGTGGACCCACCTCGGCCTGCGCGACTCGCAGCAGATTGCGCAGGTCGTCGTGGACCCGACCGATCCCGACCGAGTGTTCGTGGCCGCGCTCGGTCACCCCTACGGCCCGAACGAGGAGCGCGGCATCTTTCGCTCGGTGAACGGCGGCCGCACATTCGAGAGGGTGCTGTACCGGGACGAGCACACCGGCGGCGCCGATGTCCTGATCGATCCGAAGAACCCGTTGGTGGTATACGCCGCGCTCTGGCAGGCTCAGCAGGGGCCGTGGGAGAACGCGGACTTCCGTGGGCCCGGGAGCGGCCTGTTCAAGTCCACCGATGGCGGGACGACGTGGCGACCGCTCACCGCGGGGTTGCCCACGTGGTCCGATGATCGCCTCGGGCGCATCGGCATCGGTATCGCCCCCAGCCTGCCGTCCCGGCTCTTCCTGGTGGTCGAGGCGCGCACGAAGAGCGGCATCTACCGGACCGACGATGCGGGTGAGACGTGGGTGCTCGTGAACAGCGATCCTCGCGTGGTGGCGCGGCCCTACGATGCCACCGACGTGCGCGTCCATCCGACGAATCCGGACATCGTCTTCGTGCCGACCATCGTGGCGTGGAAGTCCACCGACGGTGGGCGGACGTTCACGGCATTCCGAGGGGCGCCGGGGGGCGACGACTATCAGCGCGCGTGGATCAACCCCCGGAACCCCGACATCATTGCGATGACCTCCGACCAGGGGGCCATCGTGTCGCTGAATGGCGGCGAGACGTGGAGCAGCTGGTACAACCAGCCCACGGCGGCGTTCTACCACGTCACCACCGACAACGCGTTTCCCTACCGGGTGTGCAGCGGCCAGCAGGAGAGCGGGTCCGCCTGCGTGTCGAGTCGAGGGGATCACGGTCAGATTACCTTCCGCGATTGGTCGCCGGTCGGGGTCGAAGAGTACGGCTACGTGGCGCCGGACCCGCTCGACCCGGACGTCGTGTACGGGGGCAAGGTCTCGCGCTGGGACCGGCGGACGGGCCAGGTGCAGAACGTGGGCCCGCGACCGTTACGTGGCGCGGACTACCGCGTGGTGCGGACAATGCCGGTGCTGTTCTCCCCGGTCAATCCCCGGAAGCTGTTCTTCGCCTCGAACGTCCTGTGGCAGACCACAACCGGTGGGCAGTCGTGGCAGCAGATCAGTCCGGATCTGACTCGACCCGTGTGGGAGCCGCCCCCGAGCGTAGGCATCTACGCGAGCGAGCCCGACGCGCGTCCTTCCCAGCGAGGCGTCATCTACACGATTGCCCCTTCCTATCTGGACGAGCAGGTGATCTGGGTGGGCACCGACGATGGGCTCATCCACGTGACGCACGACGGAGGCAGGACCTGGAGCGACGTCACGCCGCCGGACATGAAGCCCTGGATGAAGGTGTCGCTGATGGACGCCTCGCACTTCGACGCGAGCACCGCCTACGCCGCAGTCAACACCTTCAGGCTCGACGACCTTCGGCCCCACATCTACCGGACACGGGATGGAGGGAAGACGTGGGCGCACATCACCAGCGGGATTCCCGCCGGCGGCATCATCAACGCGGTGCGGGAGGACCCGAAGCGGCGCGGGCTGCTGTTCGCCGGCTCCGAGCAGGCAGTTTACGTCTCGTTCGACGATGGCGCGCACTGGCAGTCGCTGCGCGTGAACATGCCGGCAATCTCGGTGCGGGATCTGGTCATCAAGGGCGACGACCTGGTGGCCGGCACGCACGGCCGGGGCTTCTGGATCCTCGACGACATCACGCCGCTGCGGCAGTTGCCCGAAGTGACCTTATCGGCCGGGCCGCACCTGTTCGCACCCCAAGAGGCGCTGCGCGTGCGGTGGAACATGAACACCGATACGCCGCTGCCGCCAGACGAGCCAGCGGGGCAGAACCCTCCGGATGGGGCGATCCTGCACTACTGGCTGCCCGCTGACGCGAGCAGTGCGGTGACACTCGAGGTGCTCGATGAGACGGGGGCGGTGGTGCGACGCTACGCCAGTGACGATCCGCCAGAGCCCCTCGTCGAGGGCCGGAACACGCCGGACTACTGGATTCGGCCGCATCACCCCCTGGCGCGCACCCGTGGACTGCATCGCTTCGTGTGGGACCTGCGCCACGAACGACCGGCCGTCGCGTCGTTCTCCTATCCCATTGCCGCTATCGCCCGGAACACCCCGCGCACTCCACTCGGGTCGTGCGTGTTGCCAGGCCGCTACACCGTGCGGCTGGAGGCTGGGGGGCTGACGCGCACGGCGCCGCTGGTGGTGCGCATGGATCCCCGTGTGAAGGCGCCCGAGGCGGCGATCCGCCGTCAGCACGAGCTGTCGCGCGCGCTGGACGGAGGCATCCGCCGGACCTCGGCTGCGCTGGCCGCCGCGAGGGGACAGGGCGCTGGACGGCCGTCAACCGTGCAGGAGCTTCAACGGATGATGGGCACGCTGGTCCAGTTGTTCGGTCTGGTGGAGGCCGCCGATGCGGCACCCACCGACCAGGCCCTTGCGGCCGTGAAGGACGCGCTTGCGGCGCTGGACACGATGATCGCGCAAAGGTAGTCGCTTCCGATTCGAGGTGCCAGGTGCAGTTCGTCGCTCTGATTCTTGGTGTGCTTCAGGCCGCGGCCCCCGCGGCGGTTCCCAGTGTGGATCAGGTGTTCGCCGATTGGACCGCCGCAACACCCGGCTGTTCGGTTGGCGTTGGCGTGGACGGCCAATCCGTCGTCGAGAAGGGCTTCGGCATGGCTGATCTCGAACGCGGCGTGCCCAATCGCGGGGACACGATCTTCGAGGCCGGATCGGTGTCGAAACAGTTCACGGCGGCGGCCGTGCTGCTGCTCGCGCGGGGCGGCAGGCTGTCGCTGGACGATCCCATCCGCCATTACCTTCCCGAGCTGCCGGAGTACGGCACGCCGGTCACGATCCGGCAGATGCTCAACCACACCAGCGGCCTGCGCGACTGGGGCAGCGTGGCGGGCATCGCGGGCTGGCCGCGGACCACCCGCGTGCACACGCACGCGCACGTCCTCGACATCCTGTCGCGGCAGCGGGCGCTCAACTTCCCGGCGGGCACACGGTGGTCGTACAGCAATTCTGGCTACAACCTCGCGGCCATCCTCGTCTCGCGCGTGAGCGGGATGCCGTTCGCTGAATTCACCCGCCGCCACATCTTCGAGCCGCTCGGCATGACGCGCACCTCGTGGCGGGACGATCACACGCGCATCGTGCCCGGCCGCGCGCTGGCCTACGACCGCCAGGACGATGCGTATCACCTGGAGATGCCATTCGAGAACGCGCACGGCAACGGCGGGTTGCTGACGACGGTGGGCGACCTGGTGAAGTGGACCAGGAACTTCCAGTCGCCCGTGGTGGGCGACGCCGTCTTCGTCACCGAGCAGACCACGCCGGGCCGCTTCACGGACGGCCGCGCCCACGACTACGGCCTCGGCGTGTGGGTGGGGGAGTATCGCGGCGTGCGGGAGATTCGCCACAGCGGGTCGACGGCCGGCTATCGCGCCTATCTCACCCTGTTTCCGGAGAAGCGCACCGCCGTGGCCGTGCTCTGCAACGCGGGCGACGCCTCCGCGCAGGCGCTCACGTACAAGGTGGCCGACGTGGTGCTCGGGTCCTCACTGGCGGCTCCGGTGGCCACCAACGGGGGCGTCGCGCTCAGAGAGGCCGACGCCTCCGCGTTCGTGGGGCTCTATCGCAATACCGCCACGGGCGTGCCGGTCCGGATCGTGAAGGAGGCTGCCGGGCTTCGCGTCGAGCGCGGCGCGACGCTGACCGCCGAGTCGAGCTCACGCCTGGTGACACCCGCGGGACAGCGGTGGGCCTTCGACGGCCATGGTGGTATCACCGTGACGGATGCCTTCGGCCGGACCGACACCCTGGCGCGCGTGGCCCCGTGGACCCCGGCCTCAGACGACCTGAGGCCCTTCGAGGGCACCTATGGCAGCCCGGACGCCGAGACCGAGCTTGTCGGGTCGGTGGAGGACGGCGCGCTGGTGCTGCGCCAGCGTCCTGACCGGCTCGTTCGCCTGACGCCCATCTACGAGGCGGCGTTCTCGGGGTCGCTTGGGACGGTGATCTTCCACAGAGACGACGCGGGCCGTGTGACCGGGTTCAGCGTCTCGCAGGATCGGGTGTGGGACCTGCGCTTCGCGCGCGAGATTCCGGCGGCACGCTGATCAGTGGGACAGACGCGGCGGCAGTGGGCGCGCATCATCGGACCGTCGGCCGCGGATGCACAGACTGGGTTTCGCAGGCCCTCGGGTCATCGGTGAATCTGTGGCCCCGCTCCTGGTGTCGCCTATCTGCGGCCCATCTATGGGAGGCCAATCTGCGGCTTCGGGGTCTGCGGCCTATACTGTGTCTGTGAGCCTCTCGCGCGGAGCGCGCTTCGTCCTAGGCCTGCTGCTCGTCGCCACCTTCGTGTCCCTGGGGGCGATGACGGTGCTCTACCTCGCGTTCGGGCGCAGCCCGGGCGTCGTGCAGGGGTCGACGCTGACGCTGCGTCCCGCGGGTGACCTCCCCGAGATGGTGCCCGACGTGGTGTTGCCCCTGAGCGACGGTCATACGCTCACCGTGCGGGGCTACGTCGAGCTCATCCACAAGGCGAAGATCGATCGGCGCGTCTCCCGGCTCCTCTTGAAGCCAGGTACGCTCGACTCGCCGTTCTGGGCCAAGCTGCAGGAGCTGCGCGAGGCCATCCTCGATTTCCGGCAGAGCGGCAAGCCCGTCTATGCGTTCCTCGAATACGCGGGTGATCGTCAGTATTACCTGGCCTCGGCGGCCGACAGGGTGTTCCTGTTGCCGACCGCCACGCTCGACCTGACGGGACTGGCCAGCTACGAGGTGTTCCTCCGCGGGGCGTTCGACTGGGTCGGCACCTATCCCGACTTCCTCCACGTCGGCGACTTCAAGACGGCGGTGAATACGTTGACCGAGAAGACGTTCACGCCCGCTCACCGCGAGATGAGCGAGTCGCTCAACCGCGATCAATTCCAGCAGCTCGTGCGAGCCATTGCCGACAGTCGGCGCAAGCCGGAAGACGAGGTGCGGGCGCTCATCGACCAGGGGCCGTTCCTGCCCGAAGAGGCCCTGCGCGTGGGCCTGGTGGACGAGCTGGCGTACGAAGACGAGCTCGACGACCTGGACGATGTGACCATCGAGCCGACGATCGAAATGGAGCGCTACGCGGGCGTCACGTGGGAGGCGCTCGGCGTGCACCGGCGCTCGCGCGTCGCCGTCATCAATGCCGTCGGCACCATCGTCAGCGGTGAGAGCGGCTACGACCCCGTGAACGGCCCCGTGCTCGGTTCCGACTCCATCGTCGAGCACATCCGCAAGGCGCGTGACAGCGGCGCGAAGGCCATCATCGTCCGCATCGACAGTCCCGGCGGATCCTCCGTGGCCTCGGATGTCATCTGGCGCGAGCTGATGATCACGAAGTCCGAGACGCTGCCGGTTGTGGTCTCGATGTCCGACCTGGCGGCGTCGGGCGGCTACTACATCGCGGTCGCGGGCGACGTCATCGTGGCGCAGCCCGGGACGCTGACCGGGTCCATCGGGGTGTACACGGGGAAGTTCGTCACCGGCGGCACCGTCGACAAGCTGGGCGCCAACATCGAGGCGGTGAGCCAGGGGAAGCACGCCGAGATGTACTCGCCCGACCGCCGCTTCACCGACGAGGAACGCGCGAAGGTGCAGGAGTCGATGCAGGCCACCTACGACCACTTCGTCGAGCGCGTGGCCGAGTCGAGGCACACCACCCCGGAGAAGATCGACCAGATCGCGCAGGGGCGCGTGTGGACGGGTCAGCAGGCGCGCCAGGCGGGCCTGGTGGACGAGCTCGGCGGTCTGATGGTGGCGCTGGCCGCGGCCAAGCAGCGCGCACACATCCCCGCGGACGAGGAAGTGGAGCTCGTTGTCTACCCGCCGATCCGCAGCTTCTACGAGGTGCTGAGCGAGCAGTTCCAGTCGCCGGTCGGCGCGCTGCGGACGCGCGCCACCGCCGATGCGCTGTTCACCCTGCTGGGCCCGCGCGATCGCCAGGCGCTGGCGGCGCTGCTCGCGCCCTCCCGCCTGTTCCGTTCGGGCGAACTGCTGGCGCACATGCCCTACGTGTTCGTCCGCTGACGCGCCGTGCCGGGAACGGCGCTCCGGAGAAAAGAAAAGCCCGGTGCGGGTGAACCGCACCGGGCCTCGAGTCGTGGGGGACGTGGCGCTTACTGCAGCGGCGGCAGCCCCGGCAGCCCTGGCGTCGCGGGCTCGCCCAGCAGCTGGTCCATCACGTCCTGCTTGATGTTGATCTTCAGGCCGCTCTTTGCCTTCTGCATGTAAGCACTGAAGAATCGATCCTGGCGCTGGGCGGCCAGCTCGTCACGAAGCTGATCGCGTCCGCCGGCAATCTGATCCTCGGTGACCTCCTGGCGCTCGACCACCCGCACGATGGCGGTCCCGCTCGGCGTTGAGATTGCGTCGCTCACCCCGCCCACCGGCAGCGAGAAGGCCACCGCGTCGATGTCGTCGCTGATGCCGAGATCCGGGATCGCCGCGCCACGGGCGATGAGCTCGGTCGGCTTCACCTCGAGGTTGAACTTCTTCGCCGCGGCCGCAAAATCCTTCGCCGTCCTGAGCTCGGCCGCGATCGAGGCGGCACGCTGCTTCGCCAGCTCGTTGGCCTTGTCGCGCACCACGTCCTGGCGCACGCGGTCCTTCACCTCGTCGAGCCCGGGCAGGTAGGGGTCCTGGCGGCCCGACACGGTGGCTATCACCCAGCCGCGCGCCACGCGCTGCGGCACGCTGATCTCGCCTTCCTTCAAGCCGAACACCGCGGCCGCCAACTCGGGCTGCACGCCCAGCTCGTCGATGGGCTGGTCCGAGAGGAACAAGCCCGTTTCGGCGAACTGCAGGTTCCGCTCCTTCGCAACGCGCTCGAGATCGGGCGGGGTCTTCACCGCCGATGCCACCGCCTTGGCGACGGTCTCGGCCTCCTGCTGTGCCCTCTGCCAGCGGAGCTGGTCCACGATCTCCTCGCGGACATCGGCCATGGAACGCACCACCTCGGCCTGGCTGTCGACCACCTTGATGATGTGGAAGCCGAACGAGGTCTTCACCAGGTCGCTGATGTCGCCGCTCTTCATGCCGAAGGCCGCGGCCTCGAACTCGGGGACCATGCGTCCGCGACCGAAGTAGTCGAGATCCCCGCCGCGGTCCTTGTTCGATTCGTCCTCGGAGTATTGCCTGGCGAGCGCGTCGAAGTCCGCCCCGGGCGCCTTGGCCTGCTTCAATACGGTCTCGGCCTGGGCCCTGACGGCGTTCTCGTCCTTACCCTCGGTCTTGAACAGGATGTGGCTGGCCCGCACCTGCGCGGGCGTCGTGTACTGCGAGAGGTTCTGCTTGTAGAACGCCTCGACGTCGGCGTCGAGGACGGTGACGGTGGCGCGCACCTGGTCGACGTCGACGAGCGCGTACTTGATCCGGCGCTTTTCACCGATGCGATAGGCTTCCTTGTTCTTGTCGAAGTGCGCGGAGAGGTCGGCGTCGGTGACCGTCACCTGGCTGCGAAAGGCGTCGGCGGTGACCGGCACCACGTCGAGCTTCACCTTCTCGTTGCGGCGTCGATACTCGTCGGCCACTTCGGCATCGGTGATGGCGATCCACCCGGAGACCGCGGTGCGCAGCTTCTCGATCATCAGCGCGCGCCGCAGGTTTTCTTCGAACTCGGTGGTCGTGAAGGGCGGGTTGTTGAACTGGAGGACCTGCCGGTAGCGCTGCTCGCCGATGAAGCGGCCGTTCTCCTGGAAGGCGGGCATGTTGAGGATGCGCTCGCGGATCTCGACATCGCTGACGCGGATGCCCTCGCGGCGCGCCTCGGCCACCATCGCCTCCTCGTCAACGAGTTGCTGGAGGATCTGGCGATCGATACCGAGCTGGCGGAGCAGTTGCTCGTTCATCTGCCCGCCGTAGGCCTGGCGATACGCGTTCATCTGCGCCGTGTATCGCCGCTGGAACGTGCCTACCGTGATCGGCTCACCTTCGACATCGGCCAGCACCTGGCCGGGCGCCGCGCCCGTGCTGGTCGACAGGAAGTCGGGGATGTAGAAGACGACGAAGGTGAGGACGACGAGGGCGAGGCTCCACTTGAGCCACCCTTTGTGTCGCCGCATCCGGTCCAGCATGGTCATGTGCGCGTAGGTCCTCGAAACGCTCATCGTAGCACGGTCGAGCCCCAACACCCATGTCCGGCTGCCTGGGGGCGGGTTGGCGCCGAACCTCGGCTGGAACGGCGCGGTACGCTCATGGTATATTCTGATGATTGAATGACTTACGGCGGTTCGCGCCGGGTCGATCTGGCCCAGCGGCTGGGTCGTAGCCAGCGAATGCTGAAGGGGCGGCTCGGCCGTCCCGACACAGTGCTGGCGGTGATGCGTGCCGCCCACGAGTCGCTCGATGCCGCGGAAATCGGCGAGCAGGTGGTGGCGCTCGCCCTCGAGTGGTTCAAGGCGCCCGCCTGCGGGGTGTTCGCGGCCGATCTCGAGGGGCAGGTGTCGCCGCTGGCATCACGCGGCCTCGGCACTACGCTCTCCCCGGCGGCGCTCGAGATTGCGCGCTGGGTGCTGCTGCGCGGGCGGGAACTGACCACCGCCGACGCGCGGCACGACAACCGGCTCTCCGCCGCGGCGGGAGCCGCCATTGGATGGCCGCTTCGCTGCCGGACACGCACGGTGGCGGCCCTCGTCGTGATAGAACGCGCCGCCTCCTCCACGGCGCCACGGATCACGCCGGCATTTGCCGAGTTGCTCGGCGTGGCCCTCGAGGGCCCCGCGCAGGCGCTCGACAACGCGTTGATGTTGCGTCGGGCCGAGGCGCTCTCGGTCACCGATGACCTGACACAGCTCTACAACTCCCGGTATCTGAACCACGTGCTCAGACGGGAGGCCAAGCGCGCCTCGCGCTCGGGCCGGCCGCTGTCGTTGCTGTTCCTGGACCTCGACGGGTTCAAGACGGTCAACGACGCGCACGGGCACCTGGCGGGCAGTCGCGCCCTGGTCGAGGCCGCCGCGGTCATCCGCGGATCGGCGCGCGAGACCGACGTGGTCGCCCGGTTCGGCGGCGACGAGTTTTCCATCATCCTGCCCGACACCGGCGCCGAAGGCGCCGTGGCGGTGGGAGAGCGCGTCCGGGACCGGATCGAAGCCCATCCGTTCCTGGCCGGCGACGGGTTGAGCCTGCGGCTGACCGCCTCGGTCGGCATCGCCACATTGCCCGATGTGGCGACGTCCGCTGAAGAGTTGGTGCGAGCGGCCGATATGGCGATGTATCAGGTAAAGAACTCGGGCAAGAACGGGGTGCAGGTGGCCCTGCCGCCTCCGGGCGAGGGCTGATGCACATTACTGCACATGGCATTTGGTTCGCTGCTGTCGTTTCTCTCCACTGACCTCGCCATCGACCTTGGCACGGCGAACACCTGTGTGTACGCCAAAGGACGCGGTGTCGTGGTCAACGAGCCCTCCATCGTCGCCGTCAACAAGGTGAATGGCCGCGTCGAGGCGGTCGGGCGCGAGGCCAAGGAGATGCTGGGCCGCACGCCCGGCAACATCGTGGCCATCAAGCCCATGAAGGACGGCGTCATCGCCGACTTCGACGTCACCGAGAAGATGCTGACGTACTTCATCAAGAAGGCGCACAACGGCAATGTGTGGGTGCGGCCCCGCATCATCATCGGGGTGCCTTCCGAGATCACGCAGGTCGAGAAACGCGCGGTGAAGGACTCGGCGTACCGCGCCAAGGCCAGCGAGGTCCACCTCATCGAGGAGGCCATGGCTGCCGCCATCGGCGCGGGGCTCCCGATCACCGAGCCGGCCGGCAGCATGATCGTCGACATCGGCGGCGGCACGACCGACATCGCCGTCATCTCGCTCGCGGGCATTGTCTACAGCAAGGCGGTGCGCGTCGCGGGCAACGAGATGGACGAGGCGATCATCCAGTACATCAAGAAGACCTACAACCTGCTCATCGGCGAGCGGACGGCCGAGCAGATCAAGATGGAACTCGGGTCGGCCTATCCCCTCGAAGAGCGGATCACGATGGAGATCAAGGGCCGGCACCTCATCGAGGGCGTGCCGAAGACCATCACCATTTCGGACGAGGAGATCCGCGAGTCGCTCGCCGAAACCGTCAACGTCATTGTCGACGCCGTGCGGGTGGCGCTCGAGCGCACGCCGCCGGAGCTGTCGGCCGACATCGTCGACCGTGGCATCGTCGTCACCGGGGGCGGTTCGCTGCTGAAGAACCTCGATAAGCGCCTGCGCGAAGAGACGGGCCTGCCCGTGTCGAGCGCCGAGGATCCGCTGTCGTCGGTCGTGCTCGGCGCCGGCAAGATGCTGGGCGAGTTCGATCTCCTGAGGAAGATCGCTATCGACTAGGGGGCCCGGTTCGCCGATCGATTCGGGTCGTCCCGCCGACTCCCGACTCCCGACTCCCGACTCCCGACACGGTCCTATGGCCCTCGCCGACATCAAGCAACGCCCCGGCCTCCTGCTCGGCGCCGCGGTGGTGCTGCACGTCGTGATCATCTCGGCGCAGGTGAGTACTGCCACGGGCCTGCCCGTGCTGCAGGTGGTGACCTTTGGCGCGTTCGCCGAACTGCAGCGGCTCGTCACGGGCGGGGTCACGGGCGTCCAGGACCTGTGGACCGGCTACGTGGACCTTCGGGGCGTGAAGGACGAGAACACCTCCCTCCGGCAGGAGCTCCAGGCCCTCCAGATCAGGCTCCAGGAAGAGCGCGCCCTGGCCCAGCGGGCCGAGGACCTGCGGCAGCTGCTCGAGCTGAGGCAGCGGGCCGAGCTCGACACCACCGCTGCGGAGATCATCGCGGCCAGCGCCAGCCCTGAGTTCCGGACCGTGACCATCGACAAGGGCAGCGCCGACGGCCTGCAGACGGACATGGCGGTGATTTCGCCGACCGGTGTTGTCGGTCGGCTCATCATGCCCAGCCGGCGCGCCGCGAAGGTGCAGCTGCTCATCGACCGCAACGCGGCTGCCGGCGCGATCATCGAGCGGTCGCGCGCGCAGGGGGTCGTGCTCGGGTTTGGCACCGGCCAGCTCCGCATGGACTACGTGCCGGGCACGGCCGACGTGAAGGCGGGAGACCTCGTCGTGACCTCGGGGATCGACGGCATCTACCCGAAGGGCTTCGTCATCGGGACGGTCGAATCGGTGGATCACGGGACCGGGACGTATCACGACGTGCGGGTGCGCCCGGCCGTGGATTTCTCGCGACTCGAGGAGGTGCTCGTCGTGCTCACGCCGCCGCCCGCGCGGGACGCAGCCGAGGCCGCGGACCGGCCGTGAAGCTGGCGCTCACCGTCCTGGCGATTGCGGCAGCGCTGGCGCTGCAGACGACGCTCACGACCTTCGTCCGGGGAACGGCGACGCTCGACTTCGTGCTCATCGTGGTGGTGTACCTGGCGTTGACGTCCGGGCCCACGACGGGGCTGGTGGTCGGAGGGGTGGCCGGGTTGATCCAGGACTCGCTGTCGAGCGGCATCCTGGGCGTCGGCGGCCTGGCGAAGACGCTGGTGGGATACCTGGCTGGCCGCCTGGGTACCCAGTTCATCGTCACGGCCCCACTGCCGCGCTTCCTGGTGTTCATCGCGGCGACGGTGGTGCACGCGGCGGTGTTCATGGGGCTGTATGTCCTGCTCGGGCTGCGCGAGTTTCCATCGCCGTGGGCCGCGGTGGCGGGGCAGGCGGTAGGGAACGCGTTCGTCGGGGTAGTGGGATTTCAGGTGCTCGAGTGGCTGCCGGGATTCCGTGCCCGGCGGCAGTGGCGGCGTCCGGCGCGGCGGTAGGCGACAGGTATCCCTCGCATGGCCCCGGACCGTTCTGTAGGATAGGACAAGGCACATGGCGATCGCTGAAGATCGACGGCGACTGGCAACGCGGCTCACGTGGCTGCGCGTGGCGGTGATGGTCGTCTTCGGCCTGCTGGCCGGCGGCTTCTGGTTCTTCCAGGTGGTGCAGCACACCAAGTTCCAGGAGATGGCCGAGAACAACCACCAGCGAACGCTCTCGCTCAGGGCCCCACGGGGCGTCATCTACGACCGTACCGGCCAGGTGCTGGTCGAGAACCGCAGCGCCTTCAACATCTCGATCGTTCGCGAGCACACCAAGGACCTGGACCGGACCATCACGCTGCTCGCGGAAGTGACTGGTGTCGAGGAAGCGCGCGTGCGCGACGTGGTGGATCGCCACCGGCGCGAGCCGGCCTACCGGCCGATCGTGGTGGTGCAGGACGCCACCCTGGCACAGGTTGCCGCCGTCACGGCGCGCCGCCTCGACTTCGAGCTGCCCGACGTGGTGGTGCAGGAAGTCCCGACGCGCGAGTATCCGGGCAGGGACCTGGCGGCGCACCTCATCGGCTATGTCGGCGAGGCGAGCGATCAGCAGCTCAGCGACGACAGCCTGGCGACCGGGGCCATCGTGGGCCAGTCGGGCCTCGAGCGCGTCTACAACCGGATGCTGATGGGCGCCGACGGCGCCCGGCGGGTCGTGGTGAACAGCGTCGGCCGCGAGATTCGCACCATCGAGGAACTGCCCCCCGTGGAAGGCCGGCGCGTGCAGCTCTCCCTGAACCACGCCATGCAGCGCGCGGCGGAGGATGCCTTCCGGGCGTACGGGTACTGGGGCGCGGCCGTGGTGCTCGACCCGCGCACGGGCGACGTGCTGACGCTGACGAGCCTGCCTTCGTACGACCCGAACGCGTTCGCCACCGGCATCGATCGCGCCGCCTGGGCGGCCCTCAACACCGACGAGCTGAGGCCGCTGCAGAATCGCGCCATCCAGGGCCGTTATTCGCCGGGATCCACGTTCAAGATTGCCGTGGCCGCGGCCGCGCTCGAGGAAGGCCTGGTCACGCCGGACCACCAGATCTATTGTCCCGGGGGAGCCACCTTCTACGGCCGATTCTTCAAATGCCACCTCGCGCGCGGCCATGGCTACGTGGACATGCGCCACGCGCTCGAGAAGTCGTGCAACGTGTACTTCTACACGCTGGGCAACATGCTCGGGGTCGATCGCCTCCACGAGTACGCCGAGAGGCTGGGCCTGGCAGGGAAGAGCGGCATCGACCTGCCCAACGAGGTGGAGAGCATCGTGCCCTCGACCGAGTGGAAGCGGCGGCGCACCGGCGAGAAGTGGTACGCCGGCGAGACCATCTCGGTCGCAATCGGCCAGGGGCAGCTGTCCGTGACGCCGATGTCGATGGCCGTGATGATGGCCACGGTGGCCAACGGAGGCACGCGCGTCGTGCCGCGTCTCGTCACGGCGATCGATGAAGGCAAGGGCGAGGGCTGGCAGCCGATGCCGCCCCCGGCCAGCCCGTTTCCGCCGATGCTGATGAAGCCGACGACCGTCTCCGCCCTGCACGACGGGCTCTGGATGGCCGTGAACGAGGCCGGCACCGCCGGCCGCGCAAGAATCGCCGGGCGCGACGTGGCCGGGAAGACCGGCACCGCGCAGGTCATCTCCAACCAGGGGAAGGCCCGCGCCGGCGCCAGCAGCAGGGACCTGCGCGATCACGGCTGGTTCGTGTTCTTCGCACCGAAAGACAACCCCGAAGTGGCCGGCGTGGTGTTCGCCGAGCACTCGGAGCATGGCTACCTGGCGGCGCCCATCGCCAAGCACGTCATGGAAACCTACTTCGCCCAGAGGGACGGCCTGCCGTTGCCGGAGCTGAAGGTGCCCGCCCCCGCCGGGGCCGCGCCAGTGCCCGCACCCGCGGCCGCGCCCGTCCGGGTTGCCGCCAACACCGCGGCCTTCGAGCGCTGATGTTCGAACGCCGCCTCTACTACCACATCGACTGGCTGCTCATCGGCGCAGTCCTGGCGCTCTGCGCTCTCGGCCTGGCGATGATCTACTCCGCGACCGGTGGGCCGACCAACGTCTACTGGACGCAGACCTACGCCATCGGCCTGGGGCTCATCGCGATGCTGGCCTGCCTGTCGGTGGACTACCGGTCACTCGGCGACAAGTCGCACCTCATCTACTTGGCGATGATCCTCGCCCTGGTCGGCGTGCTGTTCTTCGGCGCGGTGCGGGGCGGCTCGCGGCGCTGGATCGACCTGGGTCCGTTCAACCTGCAGCCCTCGGAGTTCGCGAAGGCCACCGTCGCCCTGGTGCTGGCCAAGATGCTCGGCGACAGCCGGCGGCGCGGGCTGACCAACAACGATCTCCTGTTCGCCGGCGTGCTCACGGCCGTGCCGCTGCTGCTCATCGCGCGGCAGCCCGACCTCGGCACTGCCGTCACCCTGCTGCCCATCCTGCTGGGCATCACCTTTGCGGCCGGACTGCCGGTGCGCTATCTCGGGATCCTCGCGATGGTGGCGGTGCTGGCGGCACCCGTCGCCTACCAGTTCGGGCTGCAGGATTACCAACGCGAGCGCATCGCCACGTTCCTCGATCCCGAGCAGGATCCGCGCGGCGCCGGCTACCAGCAGATCCAGGCGCGCATCACCGTGGGGTCGGGCGGCGTCTGGGGCAAGGGCTTCATGGAGGGCACGCAGGGACAGTTGCGGTTTCTGCCCGTGGCCCACAACGATTTCATCTTCTCGGTGCTCGCGGAAGAGCAGGGCTTTGCCGGCGTCATCGTGGCGCTGGGGCTCTACCTGTTCGTGATCCTGCGTTCGATTGAGGCAGCCCGGCTGGCCAAGGACCGGCTGGGCGCCTACCTGGTTCTGGGCGTGCTGGCCTCCTTCACGTTCCAGGTCGTCTACAACATCACCATGTCGGCGGGACTCGTGCCGGTCAAGGGGCTGACGCTGCCGCTGATGAGTTACGGCGGGTCGTCCATGATCGCCACCCTGGCCGGGTTCGGTCTCATCCTGAACGTCCGGATGCGCCGCTTCACCAACTGACCCCGCGCCGGCGCCCGATTCCTGCCCCCCATTCCCATGACCAAAGAGATGATCATTTCGTCCAATGGCCACGAAACACGCGTGGCCATCCTCGAGGACGATCAGCTGGCCGAGATTTTCGTCGAGCGCGAGCGCAGCCGCGGGGTTGTCGGCAACGTCTACAAGGGTCGGGTCTCCAAGGTCCTCCCGGGCATGCAGTCGTCGTTCATCGACCTGGGCCTCGAGCGCGACGGCTTCCTCTACGTCTCGGACGTCATCAGCGACCTGGACGAGTTCGACGGCGCCGACGACGAGGTCGAGCCGAAGGTGAAGGGCGAACCCGGGGAGAAGGAGCCCGGGGATCGGGCACGTGAGAAGGACAAGGAGCGGCAGCCCGAGCCGAAGATCGAGGAGCTGCTGAAGGAAGGTCAGGACGTGGTCGTCCAGGTGGCCAAGGAACCGCTCGGCACCAAGGGTGCCCGGCTCACCTGCCACGTGACGCTGCCGGGCCGTTTCCTCGTCTTCATGCCGACCGTGGATCACATCGGCATCTCGCGCAAGATCGCCACCCGCGAGGAGCGTGCGCGCCTGCGCGGCATCGTCAAGGAGTTCCGGGAGCAACACCACTTCGGCGGGGGCGTCATCATCCGCACCGCCGCTGAGGGCCGAACCAAGGAAGACATCCTCGCGGACCTCAACTACTTCCACAAGATCTGGCTCGAGATGCGCCAGAAGTCGGAGGGGCGGCGCGCGCCGGCGGTCATCTACCAGGAGCCGAGCCTGGTCAACAAGCTGCTTCGCGACCTGCTCACCGACGACTACACGGCCATCCGCATCGACGACCCGCGCGAGCACGAGCGCATCGTCGAATTCATCGGCCGGATCATGCCCTCGCTGTCGCCGCGAGTGAAGCTCTACGACAAGGACTACCCGATCTTCGAGGAATACGGCGTGCAGGCCGAACTCGACAAGGCCCTGCGCAGCAAGGTGTGGCTGAAGTCGGGCGGGTCGATCGTCATCAACCAGACCGAAGCGCTGGTGGCGATCGACGTCAACACGGGCCGCTATGTCGGCAAGAAGACCGCGGGCCGGCTGGAGGACACGATCCTCAAGACCAACCTCGAGGCCGCCAAGGAGATCGTGCGCCAGATCCGCCTGCGCGACCTGGGCGGCATCATCGTGTGCGACTTCATCGACATGGAGGAGAAGAAGAACCGCCAGAAGGTCTTCCAGGCGGTGGAGCAGGAGCTCAGAAAAGACCGCGCCCCCTCGAAGGCGCTGCAGGTCTCCGACTTCGGCCTCGTCATCGTCACCCGCAAGCGCGTCAAGCAGAGCCTCGAGCGACTGCTGACCGAGCCGTGCCCCTACTGCTCGGGCGCGGGCACCATCAAGTCGAGCTCGACGGTGTGTTACGAGATTCTGACCGAGCTGAAGAAGATTGCCCAGGACCTCGACGGCCCCGGCGTCCTCCTGCGCGTGAACCCGGACATCGCGCGGGCGCTCAAAGAGGAGGAGCGCGGCGTGCTGAAGGACCTGAAGTCGCTGCTCGGCCGGGACGTCATCGTGAAGCCCGACGTGCACCTGCACCACGAGCAGTTCGACGTCATGTCGATTGGCGGCTGACACCGCCGACCGTTCGAAGTCACGAGCTCAAGGTTGAAAGTGAGAGAGTGAGCAGGTGAGGGTTGGAACGTCAGCGTGAACGGCAAAGGGCCGGTACCGCGCATGCGGCCCCGGCCCTCCAACGATGAGAACGTGACGTTAAGCGTGCCGCCCTCAGCCCTTGGCCGGGGGCAGGTGCAGCAGGTAGTTCACGCCCCGGCGGTTGATCCAGACGCGGAGGTAATCGTCGCCCTTCAGCATCTCGACGCGAGAACCGCCTGCCGCCGGACGGGAGCCGTCCGGGCCGGGCTGGAGATCCTTCACCTCGGTCTGCGGGATGATGCTGACGACCTCGCGGCCGACCACCTTGCCGCCCCTCAGGAACTCCACCCAGCGCTCCATCTGGATGCCGGGGACGGTGGGCTGCGCGGACTCGGCCGTTAGCCGCACCTGGTAGGTGCCAGCCCCGAGCGCCTGGCCATTGGCCATGACAGCGCGAGGAAGACTGACCGAGCCAAGGGAGGTTTCTCCGGACGGGACCTGGCCCTGCGGGGTCTGAGCCGCCGCGCCAACCGACAAGAGCGCCGCGACCGCGGTTCCGACAAGCCATCTAGGGGTCATTTGACAAGCCTCCGCCGCCAATTATACCAGCCTCGCGGCGTCACTTCCGGCCGATCACCACGGTTCCGCTGAAGGTCTGGACGGCCAGGATGGCGCTGGCGTCCCCGTACGATCCGCGAATCGTGCGGGTCGAGGCACCTCGCCCCCGGCCGCCGTCAGTGCGGAGCGTGACCGGGAAGTCCGAGCGGACGCTCCCGCTGAACGTGCTGGCGTCGAGCTCGAAGCCGGTGTCCGAGCCCAGGATGACGCGGACGTCACCGGAGTGCGACGTGAGGTCGTAGCGCCCGCCCCTGGCCAGCACCGCCTGGAACTCGATGTTCCCCGAGACGGATTTCACCTGCAGGCGCTCCACCTGCAGGCTCGAGAGCTGGACGTCTCCGCTGACCGAGCCGCACTCCAGGGAGCGTGCCTTCAGCCCGATGGCCGCGACGGTGCCGCTCACCGAGCTCAGCGATACGTTGCCGGCGGCGCTGACGTCGCGGGCCGTGACGTTGCCGGACACGGTCTTGGCGACGGCCACGTTCGGGGTGGCCGAGACCGAGACATCGCCGCTCACCGCCTCGGCGCGGACCTCGCCGTTCACCCTCGTGACGCTGACATCCCCGGAAATGGTCTTCACCGCCACGGCCGCACCGGCCGGGACGGAAATCTCGTAATCCACGCTCGCCGAGATGCCCCGGCCTCGCTCGCCGGCGGTTCGCCGTGGGTAGGTGGTGCGCACCTCCACGCGGCCGCCGACAGTCGTGATGTCGACGCGGAGCTCCTGCAGGAGGCGCCGTGCCTCGTCGGCATCCCGGTGGCGCACGCGCTTGATGGCCTCGATGCGGATGTCACCGCCGTCATCGCCGGTGACCCGCACGCTGCCGGAGATGTTCGACAGGTCCAGCGTGCCACCGGGCCCCACTTTGATGGCCTGCAGGATCCGGTCGGTCTGCTCGGGGCCCTGGCGGGCTTCGGCATACCGATTCAGCCATGCGGCCCGGCGTTCGTTGGCAGGCGGAGCATGCCGGGTCGCGGCGCCAATCGGGGCCGCGGCAACAGCCGTGATCACGAGCGAAAGGAGGAAACGGGTATCGATCATGTGCGTCACCGGGACAGGTCCTGCATCAGGCGGCCGGCCTCGGCCTGGTTGCCCTTGCGCATTTCGTTGATGAGCTCCACGGTCTGCTGCAGCAGCGCCACCTTGGTCCGCATGGCCTCGAACAGCCCCTGCTGCGCCGGCGCGTTCGACGGTTCGGCCTTGAGGGCGGCACGGCTCTCGTCAATGGCCAGGTCCACCACCTGCAGGTTCTTCTGCAGCACCGCCGCGACCTGGGGGTCCAGCTCGCTGGTGTCGCTGCGCGCGATCTCCTCGAGGCCGACGATCGCCTTCTGGTAGTGCGACTCGGCCGCCTGGAGGTCGGCCTCGACCGAGTCGATGAGCGCGGTACCGCTGGCGGCGGGAGCGCCGGACGAGGCCTGCGGCGCGTCGCCGCCCTGCCGCAGCAACGGGACGATGCCGATGGCCGTGGTGAGGAGGAGCGCCGCGGCGGCGGCGAGCCACACGGCCCATGCCTCGCGGGTGTTCGGCCAGGGCAAAACGCGGCCGGATCCTGTCCCCTCGGTGCCGATGCGGGCCTGGATGCGCCCGAGGAGCTCGGGGGGCGGATCCAGGCGCTCGAGCGTGAACGCCGCGGCCCGCACCGTGCGCAAATCGTCCACGAGCGCCCGACACGACGGACACCCCTCGAGATGGCGCTCGACGGCTCGCTCGACGGCGGGGTCGAGCTCTCCATCCACGAAGTCGGCGACAGGCAGATCGTGGCAGTTCACCTTTGATGCGTCCCGGGCCGAGGTCATCGCGTGCCCAAATAGGCACGGATGCGCAGGCGGGCCTTGTGCACCTGCGACTTCGAGGTCCCCTCCGAAACGCCCAGGATGTCGGCTACCTCGAGATGACCGAATCCCTCGACGTCGTGCAGCAGGAAGGCGGCACGGCACGCCGGCGGCAGCGCCTCGATGGCGCGCTCCAGATCGATGCGGCTCACCGACCCCAAGGCAGGCCCCGGCGCGGCCACCGGCACCGCGTCCGGCTCATCCATTGAATCGGTCACCTGTCCCATGCGCGTCTGGCGGTTGCGCAATATGTCGAGACAGTGATTCATCGCCAGCCGATACAGCCATGTTCCCAGGCTGGAATCGCCCCTGAAGCTACCCAGCTTCCGGTAGGCCAGAAGGAAGATGTCCTGCAGCAGGTCCTCGGCGTCGGCCCCTCCGGCGGCCATCCGACTGGCCAGATTGTAAAGGCGAGTGGCGTGCTGGCGATACAGCGCCTCGAAGGCAGCCCCGTCCCCGGACTTGATGCGTCCGGCCAGTTCCAGGTCCGCGCTCCGCACGTCTCCTGAAGGCTTAGACGAGGCCATGCCGGGCGGGGTTGATCACGCCCTGAAAGACGTTGAGACCGCGCCGTTGGTTCGGATGGGGTGCTGCTAAGGCCAGCGGACGTCGGCGAAGTGCCGAACGCGCCGGGGCGAGACGGTCAGGCCCTCGGCGGCGAGTAGCGCCCGCTTGAGGGCCAGGCTCGAGTATCCCCCCAGCTGACCGCCTGCGGCGATGACCCGGTGATAGGGAAGGCCGGGCTGGCTGGCCTCCCTGAGGATGTTGCCGACGGCGCGGGCGGCGCGCGGCCGTCCAGCCAGGCGCGCCACATCGCCATAGGTCGTGACGCACCCGACAGGCACGCGCCTGACCACGGCAAGGACCCGCCGTTCGAACGAGCGGTCAGCGGCCAATGCTGATCTTCAGCCGCAGGCTCGTGCCCCCGAGGTCGGTTTCGTCGAAGGCTTCCGAGGCGCCGCCCTCGCCCAGCGCGTCGGGGATCCGTGCCCACGCCACCTCGCCGCCCAGGCCGAGCCACGTCGCGAGCCTGAACTCCGCGCCGGCGAGGATGTGGAAGCCGGTGTACCGTTCGTCCACGTCCTCGCCGGCCTCGGCGAACTGTGACGTTTCCTTGTAGCGATAGGAACTCCACCCCGCTCCCGCATAGGGGACGAACCGCTGCGAGAAGTTGCGGAACCTCCAGCCGCCGGTGATCTCGATCGGGGTCACCTGCACCGTCACGGGGATGCCGAGGGGGAAGACCTGGCCGTCCGAGACGAACACCCTCTCACCGTCCTGCTCGTAGCGCCAGCCACCCACGCCGACGTAGAGCCCCCCGAGCGGAATGCCGACTTCGGCGCCGCCGCCGAACAGGACGCCGCTCGAACTGCCCAGCACGGCATCGAAACTGTCCGCCGCGGTGAAGTTCACGTTGCCCACCATCCCGTATCCCTTGATGTCGACTGGCTGGGCTCCGGCCGCGCCGGCAGCCGGGATGGCGAGCAGGGCCACACCCCAGGCCAGACGCGAGATCCAGGTTCGCATGTGATGTCTCCAGCCTAACGGGCGAGCCCGAGGCCGCGCAACGTCGCGCGGGGGTTGATGAGACCGGCACCGAACTGCTCGTCGGGACCGGGGGCGCCCTTGTCGGTGGCGTACTTCTTCATGGCGTCTTCGATGGCCGCCGGGCTCGTGATGCCCTGCTGGACGAGCAGAGCCGCGAAGCCCGCCACGTGGGGCGTGGCCATCGAGGTGCCCTGGAAGTAGTAGTACGCGAACGAATCCGCGCGCGGGGGGCCGAACTGTGCCGGGGGACGGTTAAAGGTCTCGAGGAGGTCCAGGTCCAGCGTCTGCTGCAGGATGGCACCCGACGAGCCACCGGCTTGCCGCGTATCGCCGCCCGGCGCGGACAACTCCACGGACGGAGACGTGGTGGAGTAGTACGCCAGATCCAACGATCGTCCCACCGCACCGACCGTCACGGCGCCGGCCAGAGACGGCGAGATGTTGCCGATCTGATTGGGTTGGTTCCCCTGCTCGCGCGTGTTGCCGGACGCGATGGCCACGAAGACACCGCGACCGACGGCATAGCGGATGGCATCCTCGAGGACCGGAGCAGGGCCGCCGGTCTCGCGCCCGATGCTCAGGTTGATGATGTCCGCTCCGTTGTCGGCCGCATACCGCACGCCCCGAGCCACGACATCGTCGGTCCCCCCGTTTGGCGCGCCGAAGATGAAGTCCCAGGTCTCCGCGATGACCTTCACGGGCATGATGCGCACGTTGAAGGCCATGCCCGCCACACCCAGGTTGTTGTTGGTCAACTGGCCAATGGTGCCCGCCACGTGGGTGCCGTGGCCGTCGAGGTCCACGGGATCCTCGTCGTCCCAGATGAAATCGCGTGGCGCGACGAAGCGCGAGGCGTTGCCCAGTTCGGGCGCGATCGCAAAGGGGACATCCACGATGCCGAGGGCCGGGTAGACCGGGCCGTCCGGCGTCAACCGGAACGGGAACCGCGAGTTGTAGCGGAAAGTCGCCGTCTTGAAGGCCACGCCCGTGTCGAGCACCGCCACGACCACGTTCGACGTGGCGCCGGGCTGGATGTCCCACGCGCGCTCCATGTCGATCGCGGGGAAGTTCCACTGGTTCGTGTAGAGCGGATCGTTCGGGCGGTACATCGTGTGATTGAAGTACCGCGGCTGCGCGTACTCGACGTCGGCGCGCGCGCGAAGCTTGTCGGCGACCGCGTCGGCATCGGCGTCGCCCGGGATGGTGAGCACGTCGAAGTTGGCCCACGACGGACGCTCCGCACCGCCGCCCGACACCTGCGCGAGCGTGCTGCTGACCGCCGCCGATCGATCGGCCCCTGGCTTGAACTTGACGATCACTGAGCCCGGCTCGAAGTCGCCGCGGGCCACGGACGTGCGATCGACGAAGTGAGGCCCGGTGGAAGTCTGCCCGGGATCGCGCGGGAAGTCCTGATCGCGCAGGCCCCGATCGATGGCGGGAAGCCCGATCTCCTGCATCAGCCGTCGCGAGGCGCCGCCGAGCGGATCTTCCTGGCCGGAGATGCCGGGCCAGGTGACGCAGGCCAGGGCCAGCGCACTTGCGGCGGAGATGCCGCGCCAGTTGGTGATCGTCATGGCCGTCGGTCCAGAGGGGGCAGGCACCTCATTATGCGTCAGGCGGGCCGGCTAGGGCCGGCGGAACACGGTGGTGTGCGCCACGCCGTCGGCGCCTGGCATGGGGAGGCCGATGGTGGCGGCCAGCGTTGGTGCGAGGTCCGCCGGCGTGGCCCGCTGCCGGTAGCGGCCGGCCTTCACGCCCTGGCCGAAGAACACCAGCGGCACGTGCTGATCGTAGGCGTGCAGCGTGCCATGCGTCGTGCCCCGCGCCGTCGCCGCACCGACGGTGAAGTACTCGCGGGGGATGACGACGATCTGCCCGCTTCGACCGGGAACGTGCGAGAGCGCTGCCGCCCGCACCACCGAGTCCTTCGACTGACGTTGGGTCTCGAGCCCCGCGGACAGGAGCACCCGCCCCACACCGGGCACGCGCGCGAGGGCGGCGACCACCGGGCGGAGCAGTTCCGGATCCTGGGCGGCCTTCAGCTGCGCAGCGGCCGAGAGATAAATCTGCGTGTACTCGGCGCGCACGACGTGCTGCCCGGGGCCCAGGGTCTTCACCAGCGCCTCATTGGCCACCTGGAGCAGCTGTTGTGTCACCAGGCGGCCTCCCGATCGGCCTGCCGCCTGTCGTGCCTCGGGCACGGGCGCCACGCCGTGGTCGGCGCTCAGTCCCAGGACGTAGCGATCGCGGCCGACGTGTGTGTCGAGCGCGTTCAGCAAATCGCCAACGGTGCGATCCAGGCGAACCAGCGTGTCTTGCACCTCGTGGCTGGCCGGGCCAAACGCGTGTCCGACGTAGTCGAGCGCCGAGAAGCTGACGCCGAGATAGTCGACCGCCTTCCCCTGGCCGAGCTTCAGGGCCTGCACGAGAGAGGCGGCCATCGATCCGAGATACGCATCGGCGTAGGGGCTGGTTTCCCACAGGGTGTCGAACTGGGCGTCCGGTGTCCCCGGCGCGCCGGCGAGCGGGTGCGGAAAAGACGGCGTCCAGCCGCGCGGCGGCGCCTCGCCGATGCCGATGTCACGGCCTGTGTACGCCTCTGGCGGAAGCAGCCGGTCCCACACCTCGCTGCGCGCGGCGCTCCTGGGGTGCGCATCCACGAACGCCTGCACCGCCGGGTGCGGCGTCTCGCTGTATGCGGTTGACGTGGCCCATACGTTGCGGTCATCGAGCCAGGTGACAATGCCGCCTTTCCCCGCCAGCATGATGGCGCTCCGGGGCTTCAACGAGAGGGTCACGACCTGCGAAGAGGGAGAGCGCGCTCGAAGCCGGTCGGCGAGCGTGGGGACCTGCAGCTCGCGGGCGCTGTGGCCCACGGCTTCGGCGCCGGGCCCGTACGCGATGCTCCACACATCGCCATCGTCAGTGCACGATGCGCTGCGCGTGCCTCGCCACCACGCGTTCAGGAGGATGCCGTGCGTGGCCGGGAAGGTGCCGGTTCCGATCGTCGCGTGCCCGGCGCAGGTGACGGTCTGGAGATAGGGATAGTAGTTGCGCTCGAAGACGGCGCCTTTGGTGACGAGGCGCTTCAGGCCGCGCGTCCAGCGGGCGCGCGTCTGCTCGATGTAATCGAACCGCATCTGGTCCACGACGAGCACCACCAGCAGCCGCGGGGAGTCCACCTCCTGCGCCGAAGGGCCCGGCAGCAGGCCGAGGAGCCCGAGGAGGAGGCCGGATACGGCCAGACGACGAACCGAGATCATCTTCCCTCCAGTCGCGGCAGATCGAAACAAACGAGGATTACAGATAGCCGAGCGGATCGATACCGAAGTCGGCTGGGTCGAGAGGAGCGACGATCCGCCGTGCCCGCGTCGGGTCGGTCGGCTCCTCGAAGAGGTTGAGGTCCACGGGGGTCGTCAGGCGGCGGCGCTTGCCGTCCATGATGACCCGCACGCGCGGGCGATGGGGATCGGGCGCATGCACCTGCAGCACGACGGCGATGGCCCCGTCATCCAGTTGGACGAGGTTGCCCGGCGGGTAGATCCCGAGCAGCTGCGTGAAGCGACGGACGAGGTGCTGATCGAACTGATGGCCGTCGGCGCGTTTCATCACCTCGAGGATGCGCTCGGTGGGGAGCGACCCCTGATAGGCGCGCTGCGAGCGCATGGCGTCGTACACGTCCGCGATGCTGCAGAGCATCGTCGCCAGGTTGAGCTTGGCGCGCGACACGCCGACGGGATACCCCGTGCCGTCGCTGCGTAGGTGATGCTCGAACGCCACCACCGGGGCGATGGACGGAATCTCCGGCGTGCGTCGCAGGATTTCGGCGCCGTCCACCACATGCCGGCGCATCACGGTCATCTCGTCCTCCGTGAGCCGATCGGGCTTGCGGAGGATTTCGGCCGGCGTCCGCACCTTGCCGATGTCGTGCATCAGGCCGGCGAGGCCGAATTCGCGAAGCAGCGTGCCGTCGATGCCGAGCGCGCGCGCCTGCGCCATGGTCAGGATGGACACGTTCACCATGTGCGTGAACGTGTAGTTGTCGTACTCCTTCAGCGCCGTCAGCGCGAGGAGCGCCGTGCGGTTCTGCGCCACGGCCTGCGAGAGCTGCTCGATGAGCGTGCGCGCCTGACGGGGGTCGGGCGTGCCCTCGTTCTTGGCCGACTCCCACACTTCCTCGGCCACGGCCGAGGCCTCGACGTAGAGCCGGCGGATGGCCGCAATGTCGGCGGCGGAGGTGTCGATTCGCTCGTCCACCTTGATGCGCCCGACGCGGATATGGGTGAGCCCTGCCAGCGTTTCGAGGGGAACGGCGGGCGCGGCGCCGGGCGCGTCCTGACCGACGACCCGCTCGGGGTGACTGATCGTGAACGTCAGCGTCGCGAGCTCGTCGGGTGTCACGCCGCGATCGAGCGCAATGCGCTCGATGCCGAGACGCTTGAGCCGGCGCGTCAGCTCGCCATAGGTTTCCGCGGCGCGGGGCAGGGGAATCTCGCCGACGACGATCTCCTGGCCGACGATGCCGAGGGCCGCGCTGGGCTGATCGGCCAGCAGCTGCGACGCCGACTCAGCCAGCGCACCGAGCGCCCGCGTGACCAGGGGGTGGCCGGGAGTGTAGAGCTGTGCGCCGCGGACGGCGGCGGCAAAGCGGCGGACGAATTCCTCGGCCACGCGCAACTGGCGGGCGGGTTCCATTACTCGGTCCCTCCTGCCGGGGGTGTCCGGCGCGGCATCGACATGGCACGTGTGGCCGCGGCCCGGACGCCGCGCGCACCGTTGACACTGGCATCCTGGAGCGCCGCGTCGCCTGCCGCCGACGCGGTTGACTGCAGCGCCATCGCGGCCGCGGCACGGATGCGGGCGGTGCGGCCGGGGGCCCACCACTCGCCGCGATGGAGCACCTCGCGCAGGGCGCCGATGCCGTCCGGGTGCGCCCCGCTGCGGCCGAGCGCCTCGATGGCCGAAAGGTAGGCGGTTTCCGCCCGCCCGCGGTAGTCGGACTGCCTGAGGATGTGGGCCAGCAGCGGGGCCGCACGCTCGTCGTGCAGCGATCCCAGTGTGTGCATGATGGCCTCGCGGGTTCGAGGCTCGCCGGTCTTCAGGGCTTCCTCGAGCATGGCGTAGGCATCGTCGGTCCCGATGTGGACGATGGCCCTCAGGGCCTCGCGTTGCACGTGCGGATCGGCATCCTCGAGCAGCGTGCGCAAATCGGGCAGCGCGTCATCGCCCCCCACGGCCCGCAGCAGCTCGATGGCCGCGCGGCGCACGGCGGGATTCGTCGAGTTCCTGAGCGCCTTCGCGGGTGCCCGGGCCGCCTCGCCGAAGCCAACGAGGACGTCCTTCACCCGGCGCACGGCCAGCCGGCTCTCCTCGACCCCAAGGGCGGCGGCGAGCGGCGCCACGAGCACCGGCCCCATGGCCATGCACAACCGGTCCGCCGACGGCATCTCGGTATCGGAGGCCTGGCGCAGGAACAGCATCAGGTTCCTGACCAGGGGACCGCCAGCCAGGCGATCGATGGCTTCCGTGGCTTGCGCCGCGAACGCCGAGCCCGCGTCGCGCGCGATGCCGGCCATGGCCTCGGCCAGGTCGCCGGCCAGCGGGAGAGCGCCCACGAGTACCAGCTGCTCGAGCCGCGTGACGGCCAGTTCCAGCACCGACGCCCAGGCCTCGGGCCGATCCTCCAGGCGCAACAGGTCCACCAGCATCTGCTGGTCCAGGGCACGGAGGTCTTCGTCGGCCACCGTCGACAGCCACGCGGCGATGCGGTCGGGCGGGTCGTCGCTGACCTGTTCGACCTCGACGGCCATTTCACGGGCGCTCGTCAGCTCGCGGTCGTATTCGTCGGGCACGTAGTCGGCGTCGCTGTACGACATCAGCAGCGACATCGCGCTCGCCCAGATGTCGTTGAACTGCGGATCCGAGCCGAGCGCCGACATCGAGACGCGTTCCTCGGCCAGCGCCAGCGCTGTCCGCCGATGCGGATCGTCGAGGGCCAGGGCGTTGAAGGCCTCGGCAAGCCGGCTGGTGGCGCCGCGGTCGCGCACCACGTTCTCGGCCACGAACGCGCCGAGCATCTCCTCGGTGAACCGTGCCCGGAGCTCGCCGCCGAGGTCCACGCCCATGTCGCCCGCGGGATCACCCGCGACGGAGTCTGCGCCCTCGCCGTCGGCCGGCGCGGGCGTGGGGCTGCTGAGCAGCCCCAGCAACAGCTCAGGGGTCAGTCGCGTGGTGCCTTCGGCGACGTTGGCCATCACGGCATCGAACTCGTCCGGATTCACCTGGGCGGCGTAGTTGGCGAGGCCCTGCAGGATCTTGCGCAGGGACTCCTTCTGCACGTCGGAGGCGATCCCCACCGCCCGGGCGCGTTCCTGCAGGCGATTGATGAACTCGCCCAGCCGCTGAGCGTCGCTCGCGATCTCGAGCAGCGAGGCCAGCGATTTCTCGTCGAGCGCGCCGCGCGTGTCGCCGGCCAGGCAGCTCGCGATGAGCTCGTTCCAGGTGGCGTCGAGGCCCGTCCCCTCGACGCGCTCCTTGAGGACCTCGGCATAGTCGATCTCGCGAATCTCGATGGGGCCGCCGCCGGCGGCCTGCCAGGCGCGTGCAATGCCCCCTTCGCCGCGCACCTCTTCGGGCGCCGTGGCCAGCAGCGACAGCAGCAGGTGCCAGCCGCCCGCCGTGAGCGGAGCGAGCAGGCTCAGCTCACCAATTTGATGACGGTGAAGCAGGGCAGCCAGGTCGTCGACGGCGCCGTCCGGCTTCGGCAGGCCCCGGTTCTCCACGAGCAAGGTATCGGGCAGCACCGTGATGGTGAACGTTCCGGTGCTCGCCGCATCGGTGCCGGCGGCGACCATGCGCTGCAGGGCGGCCTGGATGGCCGGATGGCTCGGCGGGTACATCGAGACGATGCGCGTGGCGGCCTTGCACGCGCGCGCGAACTCCATGAGACGGCTGGCCGCTTCGGCGGTCATCGGGTCGGGCGGTCTGGCGCTGGACATGGAGTCGCGGCCCGATTTTACCGGGTGTTGGGCCCGGCGGTATACTGCCCGCGCGTCCCATCTATGCGCGCCGTCGACATCATCCGCGCGAAGCGCGACGGCCAGCCGCTGTCCCCCGAGGCCATCACCACCTTCGTGCAGGGCGTCTCGACCGGTGCCTGGCCCGACTACCAGGCCGCCGCGCTGCTGATGGCCATCGTGCTGAGGGGCATGACGGCCGACGAGACCACCGTCCTCACGCGCGCCATGGTCGCCTCGGGCGATCGCGTGGACTTGTCGAGCCTTCCCGGTGTCAAAGTAGGCAAACACAGCACTGGCGGCGTTGGCGACAAGGTGTCCATCGTCCTCGCGCCCGTGGCTGCGGCCTGCGGCGTGACGGTGCCCAAGATGTCCGGTCGCGGCCTGGGCCACACCGGAGGTACGCTGGACAAGCTCGAATCGATCCCTGGGTTTCGCACGGCACTGTCGCTCGACGAGTTCTTGGCCGCCCTCGCCGAGAACGGCTGCGCCATCATCGGGCAGACCGCCAATATCGCACCGGCCGACAAGAAGCTCTACGCGCTTCGCGATGTGACGGCCACCATCGAGAGCATCCCTCTCATCTCGGCCTCCGTGATGAGCAAGAAGCTGGCCGAGGGCAGCGACGCCCTGATCCTGGACGTGAAATGCGGGCATGGCGCGTTCATGAAGACCGTCGACGACGCGAGAGCCCTGGCGCGATCGCTGGTGGCCATCGGGACATCGGCCGGGGTCCGGACCGAGGCGCTCATCACCCGGATGGACGCGCCGCTCGGCCACGCCGTCGGCAACGCCCTCGAGATCCGGGAGTGCGTGCAGACGCTGAAGGGAGTGGGCCCTGCCACGCTCACCGAGCTGATCGTGCGGCTCGCCACGCGCATGCTGCGGCTGGCGGGGCGGGCGGCCACCGACGACGAGGCGGCCGCTCGGGTGCGCGTCGCGCTCGCTTCCGGCGCGGCGCTGGCCAGGTTCGGTCGCATGGTTGCGCGCCAGGGAGGCGACGCCAGCCTGATCGACGACGAACACGTGCTGCCGTCCGCGCGACAGCGGACCCCCATCGTGGCGCCGCGGTCGGGGGTGATCGAGGCCGTGGACGCCGAGAAGGTGGGCCGCGCATCGATGTTGCTCGGCGCGGGTCGCGAGCGCGCCGATGCGCCCATCGATCACGCGGCGGGCATCGTCCTGGAGGTGTCGCCCGGTGACGAAGTGCGGGCGGGAGCCCCGCTCATGGCCCTGCACCACAATGACACGCGCCAGCTCGACGAGGCGCGCATCCTGGCGGCCGAGGCCGTCACCATCGGCGACCAGCCGCCCTCGCCGTCGCCCCTCATCCTCGACTGGATTCACGCATGACCTCGTCGGACCGCACCCTTCGTCTCGCGGCCGTGGGCCTGGCCGGATCGCTCGCGGCGCTGGCCTGGCTGCTGTCGGGCCTCATCGGCTCCCGCGGCCAGGCGGGCCTGGGCGCCCTCTGCTTCATCGCCGTCTGCGCGGCGTTCTCGACCAACCTCCGCGCGGTCCGCTGGCGGACGATTGGCTGGGGCATGGCCATCCAGCTGGTGCTCGCCCTGCTCATCCTGCGCCTCGACATCGGCGGGGTGAAGCCCGGCTACGCGTTCTTCAGCGCGGTCGGCGACATGGTCAAGCGGTTCCTCGAGTTCACCAACCAGGGCGCCACCTTCGTGTTCGGCGCCCTCGCCGACCCCGCTCTCCTCGGGCAGGCCTTCGGGCCGGAGAACGGCTTCGTGTTCGCGTTCTCCGCTCTCCCGACCATCATCTTCATCTCGTCGTTCTTCACCATCCTCTACTACTTCGGCGTGCTGCAGTTCATCGTGTGGGTGATGGCGCGCCTGATGATGTACGCGCTGCGCACGAGCGGCGCGGAAACCCTGTCCGCGGCCGCCAATGTCTTCATGGGGCAGACCGAGGCGCCGATCATCGTCAAGCCGTACGTGCCCGGCATGACGCGCTCGGAGCTGCTGGCGCTGATGGTCGGGGGCATGGCGACCATCTCGGGCGGCGTGATGGCCGTCTACATCGGGCTGGGCGCGGACCCCATTGCCATCCTCACCACCAGCGTCATGGCGGCCCCGTGCGGGTTGTATCTCTCGAAGCTGCTGATGCCCGAGACCGAGCAGTCGGCCACCGCGGGGGCTATCTCGCTGAGGGTCGAGCGCTCCCACGTGAACGTGATCGACGCTGCGGCGGCGGGTGCGAGCGACGGCCTGATGCTGGCGCTGAACGTGGCCGCCATGCTCATTGCTTTTCTTGCTCTCATCGCGATGGTGGATGCCCTGCTGGGATGGGCGTGGTCGGGGCTCACCCTCGCGAAGGTCTTCTCGGTGGTGTTCGCCCCTGTGGCGTTCCTGATGGGCGTCCCGGCGAAGGACATCGGCGCGATGGCCGACCTGCTCGGCACCAAGCTCGTCGCCAACGAGTTCGTCGCGTTCGTGAAGCTGACGGGGGAGTACAAGGGGGTGGTCGATCCGCGCACCCACATCCTGGCCACTTATGCCCTCACAGGCTTCGCCAACCTGAGCTCGATCGGCATTCAACTTGGCGGGATCGGCGCCATGGCCCCGACGCGGAGGGGCGATCTGGCGCGGCTGGGCACGAGGGCCCTGCTGGCCGGGTTCCTCGCCACGCTGATCAATGCCTGCGTGGCCTCGATGTTCCTCTGACGTGGAGTAGAGTGGCACCGTGACGGCGTTCGATCAGGCGGTGGAAGCCGCGGAGTTCCTGCGCGGCCGGGGCTTCCACGGCGCAGAGGTGGCGGTGGTGCTGGGCTCGGGGCTCGGCGACTTCGCCGACAGCCTCGCGGAGCCGTTCGACGTAGCGTACCGGGACGTCCCGCACTGGCCGGCATCGGGCGTCGTGGGACACGCGGGGCGACTGGTGGGCGGGCTCGTGCGCGGCCGGCGCGTCATCGCGCTCTCGGGGCGCGTCCACTTCTACGAAGGGTACCCGCTCGGCACGGTCACTTTCGCGATGCGCGTGCTTGGGCGGCTCGACGTGCCGTGCGTGATCCTCACCAACGCTGCAGGCGGCATCAACACGCGTCTCGCACAGGGCGCGCTGATGCTGATCGACGATCACATCAACCTGATGGGCAGCAATCCCCTCGTCGGCCCCAACGACGAGCGCTTCGGGTCGCGGTTTCCGGACATGACCGAGGTCTACTCGCATCGCCTGCGCGAGCTGGCCGCGGCCGCCGGCGCCGACCGCGGCGTGGCGCTCGAGCGAGGGGTCTACGTCGCCGTGCACGGGCCGAGCTACGAGACCCCGGCCGAGATTCGCGCCTTCCGGACGCTGGGCGCCGACGCGGTGGGCATGTCGACCGTTCCCGAGGCCATCGTCGCGCGGCACATGGGGATGGAGGTGCTCGGCATCTCGTGCATCACCAACATGGCGGCGGGCGTGCTGCCGAGCCCCTTGCACCATGCCGAGGTGGTGGAGACGGCGCGCCGCGTGAAAGGGCAGTTCATCTCGCTGCTGGAGGGCGTCATTGAGCGGCTCTGACGCGTTGGTCCAGGCGGCGCGCGACGCGCGCGAGCGGGCGCTCGCGCCGTATTCGCGGTTCAAGGTGGGCGCCGCGATCGAGACGGCTGACGGCCGAATCATCACGGGCTGCAATATCGAGAACGCCAGCTACGGCCTGACGGTGTGCGCCGAGCGGGTGGCCATGTTCAAGGCCCTGTCCGAGGGGCACCGGCAGTTCGTGCGCATCGCCGTGGTGGCCGATACCCAGGCGTCCACCTCGCCCTGCGGCGCGTGCCGCCAGGTGCTGTGGGAGTTCGGGCGCGACCTCGAGGTGATTCTCGCGAACCTCGAGATCGTGACCGGTCGCCACACCATGAGGGAACTGCTGCCGCATCCCTTCGACGGCCGGCTGTTATGATCACGTCATGCTCCCGACAATCGCCTGGGACGGCGATGCCATTGTCATGGTGGACCAGCGGAAACTGCCGGCCACCGAAACCTACGTCACCTGCAAGACCGTGAACGACGTCGCGAAGGCCATCAAGACGATGGTCATTCGCGGTGCCCCCGCCATCGGCGTCTGCGCGGCCATGGGCGTGGCGCTCGGGGCGGCGCGCAGCAAGGCCACGGGCACCAAGCAGTTCGTCACGGAGTTCCAGCGGAACTGCGACCTGCTGGCGGGCACGCGGCCGACGGCGGTGAACCTGTTCTGGGCCATCGAGCGCATGAAGCAGTCGTTCGCCGAGGGCGCGCAGGCGGGCGAGTCCGTGGATCAGTTGAAGGCGCGGCTGCGCCAGACGGCGGATCGCATTCACGACGACGACGTCGAGAGCTGCCGGGCCATTGGCCGGCATGGCGCGACGGTGGTGCCGGAGGAGGCCCGCATCCTGACGCACTGCAACGCGGGCGCGCTGGCCACGGCGGGATACGGCACCGCGCTCGGCGTCATCCGCGGCGCGATCGAGGCCGGGAAGAAAGTCGCCGTGCTCGCCGACGAAACGAGGCCTTTCCTGCAGGGCGCGCGCCTCACCGCGTGGGAGCTCGTCAAGGACGGGATCGACACCACGGTCATCACCGACAACATGGCCGGAGCGATGATGAGCGCGGGCCAGGTGGATCTCGTCGTCGTTGGCGCCGACCGCATCGCCGCCAACGGCGATACGGCCAACAAGATCGGCACCTACTCGGTGGCCATCCTGGCGAAGGAGCACGGCATCCCGTTCTACGTGGCGGCACCGTGGTCCACCATCGACCTGGCCACGCCCGACGGCACGGCCATTCCCATCGAGGAGCGCAGCGCCCGCGAGGTGACGCACGTGGGCGCCACGCAGGTGGCACCGGTGGGGGCGAAGGTTCGCAACCCGTCGTTCGACGTGACGCCTGCGAAATACATCACGGCCATCATCACGGAACGGGGCGTCCACCGCGCGCCGTTCGGGGAGTCGCTCGCGGCGGGGGCGCCGGCGGCCTGACCGCACCCATGCTCCGCGTCCTCGCCATTGAGACCTCGTGCGACGAGACGGCCGCTGCCGTTGTCGAGCAGACGGGCGACCAGACCCGGCCGTGGGCCATCCTGTCCAGCGTGGTGGCCTCGCAGGTCGAGATCCACCGCGAGTGGGGCGGTGTGGTGCCGGAGCTCGCGTCGCGACAGCACGTGCGGGACATCTGTGGTGTGGTGGAGCACGCCCTGGGCGAGGCGGGGATCGGGTGGCCCGATATCGGGGCGCTGGCGGTCACGCAGGGGCCGGGACTCATCGGATCGTTGCTGGTGGGTGTCTCGTTCGCCAAGGCGGCGGCCTGGTCACTCGGGACGCCGCTCGTGGCCGTGCACCATCTGGCTGGGCACATCGAGTCCGTGTGGCTGGATCACGGACGCATCCCGCTTCCGGCCGTCGTGCTCGTCGTGTCGGGCGGGCACACCAACCTCTACCTCGTCCGGACCGAGGGCGAATACGCTCTGCTGGGCCGGACGCGGGACGACGCGGCGGGTGAGGCGTACGACAAGGTGGCGAAACTGCTGGGCCTCGGCTACCCGGGCGGTCCCGTCATCGACCGCCTGTGGGCCGAGGGAGACGATCAGGCCATTCACTGGCCGGGCACCCGGCTCACCAACCCGGACCGCAACGCGCCCGAGCGTGACGGGCGATTCGACTTCAGCTTCTCGGGTCTGAAGACAGCCGTGATGCGACACGTGCGCGCGCGCCAGGCCGCGCTGGGCGCCGACGTGCTGCCCCCTGGCGAGGTGCGCGACATCGCGGCCAGTTTCCAGCGCCGCGTGGTCGAGACGCTGGTCGAGCGCACGTTCGCCGCGGCCCGCTGGCACGGGGCGCGGGCGGTCGGCATCGCCGGTGGGGTGTCGGCCAACGCGCTGCTCCGGCGCGAAGCCTCGGCCCGGGGGGCCGCCGTGGACATTCCGGTGTTCATCCCGCGGATGTCGCTCTCCACCGACAACGCCGCGATGATTGCGGCGGCGGGCATGCGCCAACTGGACCGCGGCGCCGTCGCGCCACCGGACCTGAACGCCGCGGCCTCCCTCATTCTCTGAACGAGCCCGGGCACACGAAGAGCACGAAGGACACGACGCACGTCTTTTCGCGTTCTTCGTGGCCTTCGTGTGCCCGTGACACCTACTCGCCGATCACCTTGACGAGCACGCGCTTGGCGCGGCGGCCGTCGAACTCGCCATAGAAGATCTGCTCCCACGGGCCGAAGTCGAGTCTGCCACCGGTGATGGCCACCACCACCTCGCGCCCCATGATCTGTCGCTTCATGTGCGCGTCGGCGTTATCCTCGCCGGTGCGATTGTGGGCGTAGCGTGTGGGCGAGGCGTCGAACGGGGCGAGTTGCTCGAGCCAAGTCGCGTAGTCTGCGTGCAGGCCCGGCTCGTCGTCGTTGATGAAAACCGACGCCGTGATGTGCATGGCGTTGACCAGCACCAGCCCCTCGCGGATGCCGCTCTGGCGGACGGCAGCCTCCACCTGCGGCGTGATGTTCTCGAAGGCCAGGCGTGCCGGCAGATTGAACGTCAGGTATTCGGTGTGGGAGTTCATATGGGCAGAGAGTATCCCTCCGGGCCGGTGGTCGGTGTGGGAGGTGTGGTCGTGCGTGATGGCCGCGCGTTGATCATCCGGCGCGCGCACGAGCCGCGCAAGGGCGAGTGGTCGCTGCCGGGCGGCATGGTGGAACTGGGCGAACGGCTGACCGATGCTGTGCGACGCGAGGTCCTGGAGGAGACGGGGCTCGAGGTGAGCGTGGGCCCGGTCGTCGAGACATTCGACCGGGTGCATCACGATACCGACGGCCGGGTGCGGTTTCACTTCGTGATCGTGGATTACCTGTGCCCGTCGGCAACGGGCGACCCGGTGGCGGGCACCGATGCCCAGGATGTCGCATGGGTCACGACCGAGGAGCTCGACGCGTACGGCGTGAACCCCCACGCGGCGGCGGTGATTCGCAAGGGACTTCACGCGGCCAGACAGCTGTGAACGGTGAGCCGTGAACTTTGAACTTTGAACTTGTCGTTTCGACCCTGTAACGTATCCCCCATGACCGTCTCCCGCGACGCGGCCTGGCAGCTGTTGACCGAATGGACCCAGAACGAGAGCCTGCGGAAGCACGCGCTGTCGGTGGAAGCCGCCGTGCGCGGCTACGCTCGCCAGCAGGGCGCCAATGAGGAGGAGTGGGGCGTGGTGGCCCTGCTGCACGATTTCGACTACGAGCGATATCCGACGCTCGGGGATCACCCGAACAAGGGCTGTGAGCACCTGCGGTCGCTGGGCTACCCGGAATGGGTGATGCGGGCGATCCAGGCTCACGCGTGGGAGATCACGGGTGTCGAGCCCGAGACCCCGCTCGAGCGCGCGCTGGTGGCCTGCGACGAGATGGCCGGGTTCGTGACGGCCGCGGCCCTTGTGCGACCCGGCAAGAGCGTCCTCGACCTGGAAGCCTCGTCCGTGATCAAACGGATGAAGGACAAGGCGTTCGCCCGGCAGGTGCCGCGCGAGCACCTGAAGAAGGGCGCCGAGCTGATGGGCCTGCCGCTCGACCAGCACATCACGAATGTGATTGCCTCCATGCGAGAGCAGGCCGACGCGCTGGGCCTTCGCGGAACGCTCTGAGACATCGGCCCGTATACTTCAGTGCATGCTTGAGATGGCGCACGACGCGTCGCCGGCCCCCGCTCCCCAGGTCGCCCCGGTCGCCGAGCCCGTGGTGCAGTGCGATCAGCTGAGCGTCCGTTACGGGAAGAACTGGGCGCTCAGGGACGTGTCGGCGGTGTTCCAGCCGGGAGCCGTGGGGCTGCTCGGTCCGAACGGCGCCGGGAAGAGCACCCTCATCAAGACGCTCCTCGGATTCGTGGCGCCCGACAAGGGCACGATGCGCGTCCTCGGCCTTGACGTGGCCACATCACCGCTCGAGATTCGAGCCCGCATCGGGTACATGCCAGAGAGCGATTCACACATCCCCGGCATGAACGCCGTCACCTTCGTGGCCTATTGCGGGCAACTGTCAGGCCTGCCGCCCGCCGATGCGATGCAGCGCGCGCACGAGGTGCTCTACTACGTGGGGCTCGGTGAGGCTCGCTACCGGAACCTCGAGACCTACTCCACCGGCATGAAGCAGCGTATCAAGCTGGCCCAGGCCATCGTCCACGACCCGGACCTGCTGTTCCTGGACGAGCCCACCAACGGCATGGACCCGAAGGGCCGCGACGAGATGCTCGAGCTCATCAGGGACCTCGCGCACAACAAGAACGTCAACCTGATCCTCTCGTCGCACCTGCTCCCCGACGTGGAGTACACCTGTGACCGGGTGGTGGTGGTGGATAAGGGCACCGTTGCGACATCGGGCCCCATCCAGGCACTCAAGGGCACCCGCGGCCGCGTCTACGAGCTCCGCATCAAGGGCGATCAGGGAGCCTTCATCGACGTGTTGCGCGCCGAGGGCCTGGAGTGCCACGACACGGACGAGGACGTGATTCGGGTGTTCGTGCCAGGGCCACAGACACAGAGTGGGCCGCAGATGACACAGATGGCACAGACTCATGCAGTGCCGCAGATGTCGCAGAGCCACTCAGGGCCGCAGATGACAGAGACCGGGGCCGGGCGGGTGCACGAGCCGGATCCCGGCGCCCGGATGCTGTTCGGGCTGGCGGCGCGCGAGCGCGTGCAGGTGCGCCATCTCCGGCCGAGCGTCCCGACGCTCGAGGACGTGTTCGCGCGCGCGGTGGGCGAGGCCTAGGCATGCCGATACACGATCAGGGCTATCGGCGCTACGGCGGCACGCGGGCCGCCGTCGGACGGACCTGGCAGGTCATCGCGGGCGCCGGCATCCGGTCCATCATCAGCAAGCGCGCGTTCATCGCGCTCATGTTGTTTGCCTGGGCGCCGTTCGTCGTCCGCGCCGTCCAGATCTACGTGTCGGCCAACTTCCAGCAGGCCGCGTTCCTGGCGCCCAAGGGCGAGACCTTCCGCGAGTTCCTCGACCAGCAGGGCGTCTTCGTGTTCTTCGTCACGATCTGGGTGGGCGCGGGCCTCATCGCGAACGACCGGCGCGCCAACGCCCTGCAGCTGTACCTGTCGAAACCGCTCACCGCGGCCGAGTACATCGCCGGCAAGATGGCCATCCTGTTCCTGTTCCTCGTGTTCGTCACCTGGGCGCCGGCCATGGGTCTGCTCCTCGTGCAGGCCATCTTCGCGGGGAGCTTTGCCTTCATCAAGAACAACGCCTACCTCCTGCCGGCCATCACGCTGTTCTCGCTGGCCCAGGTGCTGCTGGCGTCCTCCACCATGCTGGCGCTGTCGTCGCTCTCGAAGAGCAGCCGCTTCGTGGGCATCATGTATGCGGGCCTGATGTTCTTCACCGCCGCGCTGTTCCAGGCGCTGCGCGGCATCACCGGGTCCAGCGGGTTTGCCTGGCTCTCGCCGGGTGACGCCCTCGAGCAGCTGGGCGATGTCATTTTCCGGCTCGACCCGCGCTACGACCTGTCCCCGGCCGTGGCCGCGCTCACCGTCCTTGTCCTCATCGTGGGCTCCGGACTCATCCTGGCGCGCCGCGTGAAGGGCGTGGAGATCGTCACGTGACGAGGATGCACGCCGCGGGCGTCGGGAGTCCCTCGACGAGGCTCGGGACAGGCCCGGAGTCGGGAGTCGAATTGGCAGCCCCGAACCACGAGCCGGGTGCCGTGGCCGCGCTCGTCCAGGCCGAGCACCTGTCGAAGTGGTATGGCCAGGTCAGCGGGCTGAACGACGTGACGGTGGCCATTCCGCCGGGCATCACCGGTCTGCTCGGCCCGAACGGGGCGGGCAAGTCCACCTTCATGAAGCTGATGACCGGTCAGCTGAAGCCGAGCCAGGGCAGCATCCGCGTGTTCGGCGAACCGATGTGGGGCAACCCGGGCATCTACCGGCGCATCGGATTCTGCCCCGAGCAGGACGCCTTTTACGACCGCATGACCGGCCTCGAATGGGTGACGGCCCTGGTGCGCCTCAACGGCCTGGGCGAGCGCGAGGCCGTCGAGGCCGCGAAGGCGGCCCTCGAGAAGGTGGACCTCATGGGCGCCGCCGACAAGAAGATCGGCGCCTACAGCAAGGGGATGCGCCAGCGCGTGAAGCTGGCGCAGTCGCTGGTGCACGACCCGGCCCTGCTCATCCTCGACGAGCCGCTCACCGGCATGGACCCGCTGATGCGGCGCAAGACGATCCGGCTGGTGAAGGACTGGGCGCGCGCCGGCAAGCACATCATCGTCTCGAGCCACATCCTGCACGAGATCGAGTCGATGACGTCGAACATCCTCCTCATCAACAACGGCCGCATCGTCGCCGAGGGGAACGTCCACCAGATTCGCGCCCTCATCGACACGCACCCGCACACGGTTTTCGTGCGGGGGAGCGATCCCCGCGCGCTGGCCCGGCGCTTCCTGGCCGAGGACGATGTGCTCAGCCTGCGGTTCGAGCCGGGCGCCGTGGTCGTCGAGACCAGCCGCCCCGACAGCTTCTACGCGCGACTGACGGACTTGGCGGCGACGGGCGAGGCCGGCGTCATCGACGAAGTGCAGTCGCCCGACGACAACCTGCAGGCGGTCTTCCGCTACCTGGTGAAGCAATGAGCATGGGCTTCTGGGGGTCGTCGCGCAGGGTTTTCGATCTCTCGCTCGGCGAGATGCTGTGGTCTCGCCGCACCATCTTCATGGCGCTGGTCGTGGGGGGGCCGGTTGTGCTGGCCCTCATCGTGCGCGCGCTGGACGTGTTCGGCATGTCGGCGCTGCGCGTGAACGGGCGGGCGGTCGGCGGCATCGGCGTCTTCGGGGTGATGATGTGGATGCTCTTCCTCCGCTTCATCGTGCCGGTGCTGGCCGTCTTCTACGGCACGGCCCTGATGGCGGACGAGGTGGAGGACAAGACCCTCACCTACCTCTTCACCAGGCCCATCCCCCGCGGGGCGGTCCTCGTCGGCAAGTACCTCGCGTACGTGGCCTGCACCATGCTGGTCGTCCTGCCGGCCGTCATGCTGGTCTACTTCCTGGTCGTGCCATTCCGTGAAGTCCCCGGCACGTTCATCTCGCTGGTCACCGACCTGGGCCTCCTCGGCCTCGGCCTGGCGGTCTACGGCGCGGTCTTCGCGTTCGTGGGGGCGTTCTTCAAGCGGCCGCTGGTACTGGGGCTGGTCTTCACGTTCGGCTGGGAGCCGACGGTGATGGTGCTGCCCGGGTATCTGAAGCAGTTCACCGTGGCCTACTACCTGCAGGCCCTGGTTCCCCACGCCATGCCCAGCGAGGGCATCACGAGTCTCCTGCAGGGCTTGTTCCGGGAGACGCCCTCGATGGCCGCCTCGCTGAGCTGGCTCGTGGCCTATGCCGTCGTGTTCCTCTGGCTGGCCACCCGGGCCGTGGAGCGACGGGAATACATCCTGGAACAGTAGGGTTCCGCGGTGCTGTGGGACCGCTTTCGCCACCGGAGGCCCTCCCGGCCGAGCGGCCGGTCCGCGCTCCTCCCGCCCAAAGGGCGGTCCATGAAGTTGAACCCCAGGCGTCGCCGATTCGTAATACGCTTCAGGGAGAGCTGAATGTCGAAGAAAACCCGCTACTTCGTGCTGGTGTCCGGGGCCATCCTCGCCGTGGGGTTGGGGACCGGCCTGATCGCGTCCTACATGGGCCTGCCGGTCTCGTTGCTCTCCCGCGCAGCCGGGCCCAACGAACTTCAGTACATCCCGCAGGATGCCGCCGTCGTGGCCTACGCCAACGTCCGCGACGTCATGAATTCCGAGTTCCGGCAGCGGTTCCGCGAGATGGAGCCCCAATCGAAGGAACGCGACGAGTTCGAGCAGAAGACGGGGCTCAACATCGAACGTGATATCGACTCCGTGGTCGCTGCCTTCATGCCCGGCCCCGAGGGCGCCACTGACAACCCCGAGCGGTCGGCGGTCGTGCTGGCCCGCGGGCGCTTCGAAGCGGCCCGGCTCGAGGCCCTCGCGGTCGAGCACGGCGGCACGGTTGAAGATTACAAGGGCAAGCGCCTGCTCACCCACCTCGAACAAGGTAAGACCGGCAACGGGACGATGGCCGTCGGCTTCATCGAGGCCGATCTGGTGGCTCTCGGCGGCATCCAGGCGGTGAAGCGCGCCATCGATGCCGGCGCTGACAACCGGAACGTGATGTCGAACAACGACGTCATGCGGCTCGTCGCCGAAATGGACAACAGCAACGCGTGGGCCGTGGGCCGATTCGATGCGCTGGCGCGCCAGGCGAGGCTGCCATCGGAAGTGCAGGCCCAGCTGCCGACCGTGTCCTGGTTCTCGGCCGCGGGGCACGTGAACGGCGGCGTCAGCGGCCTCTTCAAGGCCGAGGCGCGTGACGAGGCATCGGCCCAGAACCTCCGCGACGTCGTCCGGGGTTTCCTGGCGATGGCCAAGCTCCAGGCTGGCAGCCGTCCCGGCATGCAGCAGATGGTCGAGTCGCTGCAGCTCTCCGGCGAAGGCACGACGGTCGCCCTGTCGTTCAACATCCCGAGCGAATTCTTCGACGCGCTCGAGGCGATGGCCAGGCAGAAGCGCGGCGACGTGCAATAGTCCGCAGTTGACTCCCGGCCGGGGCGCTCCTACACTGCAGGTCCTGCAGGCGCCCTGTGTCTGATCACGTGTTCTTCTACGGAACCCTGATGACCCCCTTCAACAGGCCGGGGCGTCAGCGAGTGGAATCGAAGCTCACCTTTGCCGGTCGTGGCCGCATCCGGGCGGCCCTCTTCGATCTCGGCATCTATCCCGCCGCCGTTCCCGCCGAGGACGACAGCACCGTGTCAGGAGAGGTGTACACGCTCACCGATCCCGTGCCGGTGTTGGCGGCGCTGGACGAACTCGAGGGATTCCGGCCCAACGAGCCCGAGCGCAGCCTCTACCAGCGTGTGCTCACCGAGGTGACGCTCGAAGATGGCAGTCGGCAACAGGCCTGGGTGTACTTCTACAACGCTCCATTGGGGCGCGCGCAGCGGATCGAGTCCGGGGACTACCTGGAGCACCTGAACGCGAGACCGTAGATGGCAGGGCACGGCGGGGTCAAATCACGGCGGGGTCAAGGCACGGCGGGTCGAGGCACGGGGTTCCACCCCCCTGTCCCTAGTCCTTGTAGATCCGCAACTCTTCCACCAGCTCCGTGATGGCGGCCAGGACGGGCTCCGAGGGCTCGATGAACTCGATGCCCGAGCGATACATCACGATGTCCTGGTCCACGTCGATGATCCGCGAGTGCGCCACGCGCCCCTTGATGATGATCGAGCGGTCGCGGAGCGTGAGGCGGAAGTCGTGCAGCGAATCGAGGTGCAGGGGGAACGATGTCTCCACCTGCATGCCGCCCAGGCTCACCTGGTGGACGGACATCGGCTGGTAGACCTTCACCTCACCTTGAAGGGCCCCGAGGATGGGGATCCGTTCTGAGTCCCTGTGGCCTGTGGTCACGGTTGACCACGAATTATAATGCGTCGCTCGGTGGCGGCGACCGGGAATCGTAGCCAGATCCGGCACGGCTCGCCACACGTGCCGGCGGGTGCACGCAAAGGCCCGCGGCTACCGCGCGATTCACCCTCCACAAAGAAAAAGCCGGGAGCGGGCCCGCGGCCCACTCCCGGCGAATTGTGACGTCCGCTGGCTAGAAGCGGAGACGGGCGCCGAGGAACGCGCGCCGCGGCTGCACCCAGAGGATCTCGTCACCGTAGGCGTTGCCGCCCTGGCCGGCCACGAGGTCCTGCTCACGAATCGGGGCCTGGTTGTTCAGGACGTTGAACAGGTCCACGAAGAACTCCATGTTCGCCCCACCGATCGCCTTCAGGTACTGCGCGCGGAGGTCGAGCTGGCCCCAGGAGGGGTTCTGGAACGTGCCGACCGTGTCGGGAGCAATCCAGCGGTTGACGGTGCCGCCGAACTCGTAGGCGTCCGCCGTCGGGACACGGATCGGGAGGTTGCGGCCCGAGGCGAGGAACGTGTTGCTGCCGAGCGTCCCCGAGTTCCAGCTCATCGCCGCGCCGAGCTGGAGACCCATGTTGAACGTGTAGGAGCCGGCGCCCTTGAAGAGGTGTCGGATGAGGCCCGGCTGCGTGCCGAACTGATTCGGCGCGCGCGGGTCGAGGAACAGCACGTCACCCTGGAAGTCGGCGTTGCTGTCCGAGTTGGTGTTGCCCTCGCCGTCGTTCCAGTTGTAGGAGGACAGCAGCTGCCAGTTGTCCGCGAACCGCTTGCGGAACACGAACTCGAGGCCCTGGAAGTTGCGTTCGCCGCCTTCCAGGGTGCCGATCACGAAGTTCGAGCCGGGGTTCTCGCTGTACCCGAAGTAGCTCAGGGGCAGGAACAGCGAGTTCGGTGCACCGGGGTCGCCCGCCGTGCCGTTCAGGTTCTGGTAGCCCTCTGGATCCGAGTAGAGGAACAGGTCGTAGTCCTCCAGGATGTCGCGCGTACGCCGGTTGAAGTACAGCGCGTCGAAGCTCATGTTGTTCCCGAGGTCCACGCCGTAGCCGATCTGCAGGTCGTCCGTGTACGGGGTCTTGGTGGTCGGCGAGAAGAACGCGTCCTGCTGCACCGGGCCGCCACGCGTGCGGTAGTTGACCCACTCGCCGAGGACGTACACCTGCTCCTCGAGGATGGAGCCGGTGAGCGTGCCGGCGAAGTTGGTCATGTTGTTGCGGATGGGGTCGTAGTAGCGGCCCCAGTACCCCGACAGCTTGTGACGGCCATCGCCCATGAGGTCGTACACGGCGCTCAGGCGCGGCGCCCACATCCAGTCGAACGTGAAGATGTTCTCGCCGGTGGTGGCGAAGTGCTCCCAGCGCTCGGCGCGGAGGCCGACGTTCAGCGTGAGGCGGTTGAAGGTAACCTGATCCTGAACGAAGAAGCTGACGCCCTCCGACTTGGTTTCCTGCGGGCCCGTGGCCGCCTGGAACGTGCGGTCGTAGTTGACCGTGCTGCCGGCGCCCACGGTGTTGAACACGATAGCCTGGCCGGCCTCGGCGGAGGAGATCGTCCCGTCGCCGTTCAGGTCCAGCGCCGCGTAGAAGCGGGCGCGGTCCGGGCGGGCGTTGATCGTGTTGATGAAGCCGCCGAAGTCGCTCGAGTTCGTCACGTCGAACCCGAGGTTGCTCCAGCTACCGGACGCGATGTTCGCCGCGGTGATACCACGGCCGGCGTACTGGCCGGCCAGGTTCAGCAGGATCTCGCCGTTGAGGTAGGTCGTATCGCGGAAGTTGATGTGCTGGTCCCAGTTGAAGCCACCCTTGAAGGTGTGGGCACCGACGGTGTGCTGCAGCGTGGCCATGAACCCGAGGTTGTCGCGCTGGTTGATCAGGTCCTGGCCGAATCCGCCGAGCTGCTCCTGATCGAGGGTCCGCGGGTCCGAGCCCTGGAACATCGCGCCGATCTGCGATTCGCGGATGGCCGACAACTGCGAGACCTCGCCGTTGTGCTTGTTGCCGACGACTTCGAGGAGCGAGGAGCCCCACACGCGCGAGTAGTTGCCGGCGTAGCGGTGACCGCCCTGATCCTGCCCGCGGTCGCGGGCGTTGGTGATGTCGCGATCGCGACGGCCGGTGATGGTGGTCGGGTCGCTCAGGTAGGTGAAGCTCAGCAGGTCGTTCTGCGTGGCCGCCCACGTGCCCTTGGCAAAGCCCTGGTGCTGCGTGTTGTCAACCGAGCGCAGGAACTGGTTGGTGTCGAGCGACGCCACATCGTCCTCGCGGTTCACGTAGCGATAGCTGCCGAAGAACCACGCCTTGTCGCGGTAGATCGGGCCGCCGATGGTATAGCCGTTGTCCTTGGTCGAGAACTCCTGGGAGGCGCCGTTTTCGTTCTCGGCCACCAGGCTGCTGTTCTGGAAGAAGTAGTTGGCCGAGCCGTGGAAGGCGTTGCTGCCCGACTTGGTCACCACGTTCGAGATGAGGCCCGGCGAGCCCACGTATTCGGCGGGGATGCCGCCCGTGATGACCTTCTGTTCCTGGATGATTTCGGTGTTGAGGTTGGCGCCGAACGTGCCCGTCACCGGGTCCGTCACGTTGATGGCGTCGAAGTAGTAGACGTTGTCGGACGACACGCCGAAGTTGCCGCCGATGTCGCTGTAGTTCATGCCGCCGCGCGCCGCGGGGTTGCCGCCGGACGTCTGGTCATCTGGCAGCACGCCGGGGACCAGCTGGAGGTAGCTCTGGTAGCTGCGTCCCGTCGGGAGCGACTCGGTGAGCTGCAGGGTGATGTCCTGGCCCGCCGTCGCGCTCTTCACGTCCACGATGGGGGTGGCGGCCGTCACGGTCACCGCCTCGGTAAGGCCGGCGATGGACAGCGTGACGCGCAGGGACGCGGTCTGGCCCGAGCGGACCAGCACCTTGTTCACGGTCTGGTTCTGGAAGCCCGAGAGCTCGGCGACGATGGTGTACTGGGCCGAAGGCGCGAGCGCGTCGAGCGTTGCCACACCCTGTCCATCGCTAACCGCCGTGCGCTTGGTGACCGTGTCCGGCGCCGTGGCCGTCACGGTGACGCCCGGCAGTCGGCCGCCGTCCGCATCCTCGACGACCACTTCAACGGTGCCCGTGCTGGACACTTGAGCCGAGGCCCCTACCGGGAGGAACGTGGTCAACGCCCCCACCAGCAAAGCCACGAGCCAACTTTGTCTCTTCATTCAACTATCTCCTTGGCGCATACGTGAGACGAACAATACAGATGACCGAACGTTCAATTTACTTGAAATTCCCGTGCCACTCGTCACGGGACGAGATGTGGCCTTTTTGCAGCAAGTTGCGGTCACGTCGGGACAACGCCAAGCGGTACCATTCATAAAAATGGCGGATGACATCCAACGTTTTGAATTTGGCCTGTGATGAACGGCCGATCGGCTTCTGTTGACAGTGCCGGCGGCCCCCAGCGTCTCGGGGTTGAACGATCGTTTGGTAGAATGGCCGGCGGATGCGCACCCCCGCCGTTGTCATCCTTGGCGCTGCCCGCACAGCCATCGGCAAGTACGGCGGCTCGTTCAAGGATCTCCACCCCGCGGAGCTGGGGGCCACGGCCACCCGCGCGGCCATCGCCAGGGCGACCGCGTGCGCAGGGCAGGGTGCGGTGTGCGAAGCGGGCTGAGATGAATATTGCTGTCATCGCTGGGGATGGAATCGGAAAAGATGTGACGGCCGAGGCCGTCAAGGTGCTGGGCGCCGTGGCCGGGGTGTTCGGGCGTGGTCTCACCTTCGAACACCTGCCGTGGAGCGCAGACCACTACCTGAAGACCGGCGAGACGCTGCCGGCCAACGGGTACGATCTTCTCCGGTCGTTCGACGCGATCTTCGTGGGCGCGCTGGGCGATCCGCGAGTGCCCGACAACCGTCACGCGCGCGACATCCTGCTGGGCACACGCTTCGAGCTGGACCTCTACGTGAACTACCGCCCCGTGCGGCTGCTGGACGATCGCCTCTGCCCCCTGAAGGACCGGGGGCGGAAGGACGTCAACTTCACCGTGTTCCGCGAGAACACCGAGGGTGTCTACGTGGGCGTCGGCGGGCGCTTCAAGGCCGGCACGCCGGACGAAGTGGCGATCCAGGAGGAGATCAACACCTACAAGGGCGTGCACCGAATCATCCGGCACGCGTTCGAGCACGCGAACGCCCGCAGGCTGACGAAGGTCTGCATGGCGGACAAGAGCAACGCCATGCAGCACGGCCACGCGCTCTGGCAGCGCGTGTTCAAGGAGGTCGCGGCCGACTTCCCTGGCATCACGGCGACCCATCAGTACATCGACGCCCTGGCGATGTTCCTGGTGAAGGATCCCGGCCAGTACCAGGTCATCGTCACCAACAACCTGTTCGGCGACATCGTCACCGACATCGGCGGAGCGCTGCAGGGGGGCCTGGGCATGGCCGCGTCGGGAAACCTCCATCCCGGGCGCACGTCGCTCTTCGAGCCGGTGCACGGCTCGGCGCCGCCGCTGGCGGGGAAGGACGTGGCCAACCCGATGGGCGCCATCCTGTCCTCCGCGCTGATGCTGGAAACGCTCGGATGCACCGACGAAGCCGCGGCCATCGAGCGTGCGGTCGAAGCGGCCGTTGCGGCGGGACAGACCACCACGGATATCGGGGGCTCGCTCGGCACGCGCGCCGTCGGCGACTGGATTACCGGTTCACTGCAGCGCCGGCCGAACTGAACATCCTGGACCGCATCCGTGACGTCGGGCTCAGCACTCGAACGTCGCACTCAACTTTGCACATGGCATCCTGGACTTTGAACGGACAAGGATCTGAATCCCATGCCTCAACCCGTCTACATCCTCGGCGGCGCGCGCACCCCGATGACGCAGTACGTCGGCGCGCTGAAAGACGTTTCGGCCATCGACCTGGGCGCGACCGCCGCGCGAGGGGCGCTGGTCCGCACCGGCGTGCAGCCCGACTGGGTGGATCACGTCGTGTTCGGCAACGTGCAGCAGAGCAGCGTGGACGCCCACTACGGCGCCCGGCATGTGGGGCTCAAGGCGGGCCTGCCCATCGAGGTGCCCGCCCTGACCGTGAACCGGCTGTGCGGCTCCGGCATCCAGGCCGTGCTGAGCGGCGCGCAGCACATCCAGCTCGGCGAGGCCGGCGTGGTGCTGGCCGGCGGCATGGAGAACATGAGCCAGGTCCCGCACCTCATCCGCGGCCTGCGCTCCGGCCTCAAGCTCGGGCAGGGCAAGCTCGAAGACTGGCTGTGGGAAGGCCTGAACGATCCGTACGCGGGATGCTCGATGGCGATCACCGCCGAGAACTGCGCCGAGAAGTACGGCATCACGCGCGAGCAGTCGGACAGTTTCGCCGTCCGCAGCCAGCAACTGGCGCACAAGGCGTGGACCTCCGGCGTGATGAAGGACGAAGTGGTGCCCGTCGAGATCAAGGGCCGCAAGGGCGTGACGCTGGTGGAGCAGGACGACCACCTGCGGCCCGACACGACGATGGAGATTCTGGCGAAGCTGCCTGCGGCCTTCAAGAAGGACGGGGTCGTCACCGCCGGAAACGCGAGCGGCATCGTGGACGGCGCCGCCGCGCTGCTGATCGCAGGCGAGGATGCCGTGAAGGCCAGGGGCCTCACCCCGCGTGGCCGCATCGTCTCGTGGGCCACGGTGGGCGTTGAGCCGTCACTGATGGGCATGGGGCCCGCGCCGGCCATCCGGAAGGCGCTCGATCGGGCGGATCTGTCGCTCGGCGATCTCGATCTCATCGAGATCAACGAGGCCTTCGCGGCGCAGTACCTCGCGTGCGAGAAGGAGCTGGGCCTGGACCGCGACAGGGTGAACGTGAACGGGGGGGCGATTGCGATCGGCCACCCGCTCGGGGCCAGCGGCGCGCGCCTGCTGCTGACCCTGCTGCTCGAGCTCGAGCGGCGTGGCGGCAGGTACGGGGTTGCCTCGGCCTGTATCGGCGGAGGACAGGGCATCGCGATGATTGTGGAGAGGGTCTGACGATGGCGATCAAGACGGTTGGCGTGCTGGGGTGCGGGCTGATGGGGGCGGGCGTGGCACAGGTGTCGGCTGCTGCCGGGTTCAAGACCATCGTGCTCGAGGTCAGTGAGGACGTGCTGAAGAAGGGCCTCGGCCGGATCGAAAAGTTCCTGACCGACGGGGTCGCGAAGGGCAAGGTCACCGAGCAGGTGAAGGCCACCACGCTCGGCAACCTCTCGGCGACGACGACGTACGCGGACCTGAAGGACTGCGATCTCGTGATTGAGGCCATCGTCGAGAACGTCGACGTGAAGAAGCAGGCCTACGCGCAGGTGGAGGCTGTGGTCGGGCCGACGTGCCTGATCGCGACGAACACATCGTCGCTGTGCGTCACCGAGCTGGCGGCGTCGACGAAGCGGCCGGACAAATTCGGCGGGCTGCACTTCTTCAACCCCGTGCCGTTGATGAGGCTCGTGGAGGTCATCAAGGCGCTCTCCACCAGCCAGGATTCATTCGATGCCCTCTACGGATTCGCCCAGGCCATCGGCAAGGAGCCCATCGCCGCGCCCGATCGGGGAGGATTCATCGTCAACCGACTGCTGGTGCCGTACCTGCTCGACGCCATTCGCTGCCTGGAGGAGGGCCTCGGCACCGTCGAGGACATCGACAAGGGGATGAAGCTCGGTTGCGGCTATCCGATGGGGCCGTTCACGCTGCTCGACTTCGTCGGGCTGGACACGACCTACTTCATCGCGAACATCCTGTTCGATGAGTTCCGCGAGACGCGCTTCGCGCCGCCGCCGCTGCTGAAGCGCATGGTGCTGGCGGGGTACCTCGGCAAGAAGTCCGGCCGCGGCTTCTATCGGTACTGATGGACGAAAAGAGACCACGACGGCACGAAGACACCACGAAGGGCACGAAGAAGAACCTGGACGATGACATGTGGAGTTCCCAGACCGTCTTCGTGATCTTCGTGATGCCTTCGTGTCTTCGTGGTTTCTCTTGTCTCAGCGCGCGAGCTGCTTCAGCAGCGCTTCAGCCTGCTGCTTGAAGCGGCGATCCTCGGGCGTCCAGTCGGGATCGAGCGGCGCATCGAGCGCCGCCTGCGCCTCGCGTCGTGCCTCGTCGCGGCGGCCCAGCTCCAGCAGCGTCTCGGCGAGGAAGAATCGGGTGATGACGCTCTGCGGGTTGTAGGTGATTGCCTTCCGGAGGTGTTCTTCCGAACGGCGGTCGCTCCCGCCGAAGAGCCCCGGCACCCTGAAGTACCAGCGACCCAGCGCACGATCGGCGGAACCGTGCAGGTAGGCCGGGTCGAGGGCGAGCACAGTCTCGAGCGCGTCGCGAATGGGCCCGCGAAACCTGATCCCCTGCCTCAGGCCAAACGATTCGGCCAGCGCGCCCATGTTGGCGGCCATCCAGAAGTGGCCTTCGGGCCGTTCGGGCTCCAGCGCCGCGGCAGTCCGCCCGTCCGTGACCCCCTGTTCGAGCGCGGCCTTTCTCTCGGCCTCCGGCAGTCCATTGGTGCCCAGCCAGTAACGAGCGCGCGCGAGCTTCCATGCCGACTCGAAATCCGCGCGGTTGGCCGCGAGGCGCGCCGACCAGAGTTCCACGGCCCGCGTGGCGCTCGCCAGCGATTCCCGGTCGCGGTAGAGCGCATCGGGGTCGCCCGTGGGAACCTGGGCGCTCCGCGAGGCATCCAAGGAGGAAATGCCAACCGCCGCCGATGTCGGCTCAGCCGGGGATCCCGTGGCGCCCTCCGCACCCGGTGCGGCGGAGATGGCCATATACAATACGACGATGCAGCATCTCATCCACCAGCTGCTGGTGCAGCTGGGCGAGGATCCATCGCGCGAGGGGCTCGTGAAGACCCCCAAACGGGTTGAAACCGCGCTGAAGTTCCTGACGAGCGGGTACGAGGCCGACATCGATGCGGTCCTGAACGACGCCCTGTTCAGCGTGGATTATAGCGAGATGGTCATCGTGCGGGACATCGACTTCTATTCCCTGTGCGAGCACCACCTGCTGCCGTTCTTCGGCAAGTGCCACGTGGCCTACATCCCCAACGGGCGCGTGATCGGCCTCAGCAAGATTCCACGGCTGGTGGACATCTTCGCGCGCCGCCTGCAGCTGCAGGAACGGATGACCAACCAGATCGCGGAAACCATTCGCGAGAAGATCAACCCGCTCGGCGTGGCCGTGGTCTGCGAAGGTACGCACCTCTGCATGGCGATGCGCGGGGTGGAGAAGCAGAACTCCTACACGGTCACGAGCGCTATGCTCGGCGCGTTCCGCGATCACGCCCGCACGCGGATGGAGTTCCTCGAGTTGCTGAAGCTCCGCAATCCCAGCCTGACGCAGGCGATGCTGCCCCTGCCGTCGCCGGCATCCCACCTGGACGACTGACATCCGACGCGGGTCGCGAGTGCACGCCGACCCGCTGATGCCGGCGGAATGCCGGGCGCGCAGTGCCGCTATACTGGTGCCCCATGCGGTTGCTGGCGGTTACGCTCGCGCTTGCCGTGTTCGTCGCGGCCGGGCCGGGCGCACAAACGAAGAAGACGACGCCGACGAAGAAGAGCACGCCGGCCACGCAGCGGGCGCTGGCGAAAAAGACGACGACCCAACCGGCGCTGACACGCGCGCAGGCCGAACTCACCTGCCCCTCCGAGCTCGGCCTTGGGGTCACGACGAAGCGCCGTTTCTGCGATGTGCTCGCCGGCCGGGAGCCCGCAGGTGGCATCATCGTCACCATCCCGCCGCACCGTGGGCCCGTGACGCTGTCGTTCGAGCTCCACAACCGCCATACCTACTCGGAAGAGCTCATCAGGGCGAAGCGCGCGTTTCGCCAGTACACCGCCACCATCGGCGTCTTCGCCATGGACAATACGCTCATCGATCGCGCGGCCATCCAGACCGAGTTCCGCACCGACCGCGACTTGTTCGATCGCGTCGGCGGTGGCGCGGGTCCGGGTGGTGTGAAGGCCGTCGCGCCGAGCGGCTCGGAGTTCATCTCGATCGAGTTGCCCGCGGACATCGGCGAGCAGGTGAGCCTGGTGGGCGAGAAGCTCACGGTGATCCGCCCGGACGGCACCGACACCTTCGTCTCCGAGGGCCGGCCCGTCGCCACTATCAGCAACGTCATGGTCGAGTTCCGGCCAGGCCCGCCTCCTCGCAAGACCACGCCCAAGAAGCCCTGAGCGGCCTCCTTCACGGGGTGCTACGATGGGGTGTGGTCCCCGAAAGGAATGGTTGCCGTGCGCGCCACCTATCTCGTCGTCGCGCTCGCGGTGGCGGCCGTGCCCGCAGTCTGGGCCGCCACTGACGAACCCATCAAACCCATCAAGCCGGCCGTGATCGCTCAGCCGGCGCTCGTGGAGCTTGGAAAGAAGCTCTACTTCGATCCCCGGTTGTCTGCGTCCGGTTTCATCTCGTGCAACTCCTGCCACAACCTCAGCATGGGCGGCTCGGACAACCTGAAGACCTCCATCGGCCACAATTGGCAGAAGGGGCCCATCAACGCCCCGACCGTGCTCAACTCGAGCCTGAACGTCGCCCAGTTCTGGGACGGTCGCGCCAAGGACCTGCAGGAGCAGGCCGGGGGGCCGATTGCCAACCCGGGTGAGATGGCCTTCACCCACGAGCTCGCCGTCGGCACGCTGGAGTCGATTCCGCAATATGTCGCCGACTTCGAGAAGGCGTTCGGGCCGGGCCCACTGAACATCGCCAAGGTGACCAGGGCCATCGCGGCCTTCGAAGAGACTCTGGTGACGCCGAACTCTCCGTTCGACAAGTGGCTTTTGGGTGATCAGAGCGCGCTCACGGCCGAGGAACTGGCCGGCTACCAGCTGTTCAAGTCGAGCGGGTGCACCGCGTGCCACAACGGGCCGGCGGCCGGCGGCGCATCGTTCCGCAAGATGGGCATCGTCGAGCCCTACCGGACCGACAACCCTGCACTCGGCCGCGTGGCGGTCACCGGCCGCGACGCGGACCGCTTCAACTTCAAGGTTCCGACGCTCAGAAACGTCGAGCTCACTTATCCCTACTTCCACGACGGCGCGGCCGACACGCTGGCCGAGGCCGTAGAAGTGATGGGTCGGGTGCAGCTCGGACGCAAGTACTCCGCCGAGGAGAACGCGAAGATCGTGGCATTCCTGAAGACCCTCACGGGCGACCAGCCACGGTTCGAGATCCCGCTCCTGCCGCCGTCTGCGGACCGGACGCCGCGGCCGAATCCGTTCAAGGAGCCGCCCTTGCAGTAAGATGCGCGACATGATCGCGAAAATCGGGTGTGGATCTGCGGGGCTGCTGCTCCTGGCCGCGTGCGGCGGCGCTCCCGCGCCGCCGCCCCCCTATCACCCCGTGGGCGACCTCAAGCAGCTCATGGCCTCGGTGGTCGAACCCGCCGCGGACGTCTATTGGGACGCCGTCGGGTCGATCGTGGACGAGAAGGGCGTCCTCGAGTTCTCGCCGCAGTCGTCCGACGAGTGGGACGCCGCGCGCAACAGCGCCTACGTCATCGCGGAGTCGGGCAACCTGATGATGATGAGCCCGCGCGCCAAGGACGGGGGCGAGTGGATGGCGCTCTCGCGGGCCCTGGTGGACGTCGGGCAGAAGGCCATCCGCGCGGCGGAATCGCGTGACAAGGCCGGCGTGTTCGACATCGGCGCCGAGGTCTACGACGCGTGCACGAACTGCCACGCGAAGTACGCCGTGGATCTGGTGCGTCCGGGGAGTTAGCGTGCCCGGCGGGCCGGGCGCTCAGGGACGCCGCCCGTAGCCGGGCCGGAAGTGCTCGTGGCAGGCGACGCACGACCTGTACAGCTGATCGTTCAAGGCCTCGAGCCTCGCCACGTCCTTTGCCTTGGCCGCCTCGAAGGCGGCCCGCCCGGCATCGAGCAGGAGCCCAGCATCCTGCATCCACTGGTCCCGCCCCCGAGCGCGCGCGGGCATCATCAACAGATTGGCCGACTCGGCCAGCGTCAGGGTCTTGGCCTGCAGCTCGAGCCACTCCGCGTCGGTCGCGGGCGTGCGGGTCGTGATGTAGAACACGGCATCGGACGTGGGCCTCAGGAGCTGCACCATCAGCTCGCTCATGCGGCCCACCGCCTGTTGCGCCTGTTGCGCCTGTTGCGGCGGAGCCGTGGCCTGCGGGGCCGGGGCGTGCCCCGCGGCCGCTGCGCCCAACACGAGACACCCCGCGGCAAATGAGAGGATGCTGCGCATGGCAGGGGAGTTTATACTCTCGCCGTGTCCATTCTGGGCCTGCTCGAATGGGTGGCGGCCACGCCGTGGAGCGTGGCTCTGCACGAGTCGCTCTACATGTGGCCGCTCGTCGAGTCCACCCATGTCCTCAGCCTCACGCTGTTCGTGGGCACGGCCATCATTCTGGACCTGCGCCTGCTGGGCGTGGCCCTGAAGCGCGTGCCGGTCTCCGAGGTCACGGGACGCCTGCTGCCGTGGACGCGCATCGGTTTCGTGGTGATGGTGGCCACCGGCCTGCTGCTGTTCTACGCGACGCCGGTGAGGAACTACCAGAACATCTTCTTCCGCTTGAAGATGATCCTGTTCGTGCTGGCCGGGCTCAACGTCTGGCTGTTCCACTCGCGCATCCACGAGCGGGTCGCCGAATGGGACCAGACGCTGCCGACGCCGCGGGCCGCGCGCGTGGCGGGCATCGTGTCGCTGGTAGCCTGGGCCGGCGTCGTCGTCGCCGGGCGCTTCATCGCCTACAACTGGTTCGACTGCGACATCCAGCCGCAGTCGGCCTTCGTCAACTGGGCCGCCGGCTGCGTGGTGAAGGAGTGACGCCCGCCGACCCCCGCCCCGGGTGGCGCCCGGGACCCTCCTGATGATGCTGCCGCTGTTCGAGTGGTTCGAGGCCACGGCGCTCGGCGATACCGTGCGCACGTCGTTGTGGCTCTTCCCGGTGCTCGAGGCCATCCACCTGCTGGGGTTGTGCCTGCTGGGCGGGGCCCTGCTGGTGGTGGATCTCCGGATGCTGGGGCTGGGCCTGACGTCTCAGCGGATTGCCGCGCTCGCGCGCGACGCCCGCCCATGGCTGACGGCCGGCATCGCCGTGATGATCCTGACCGGCGCGCCGCTGTTCCTCTCTGAAGCCATCAAGTGCTACTACAACCAGTCGTTCTGGGTGAAGATGCTCACCCTGCCGGTGGCGCTGCTGTTCACCTTCACCGTGCGCCAGCGGATGGCCACGGACAACGGGCTCGAGACCTCGCTGCGCAGTCGCCTGCTGGCGTTGGTGTCACTGGGGTTGTGGTTCACGGTGGCCGCGGCGGGCCGGTGGATTGGTTTCTCCTGACAGAGAAACCACGAAGGCACGAAGGGAATCACGAAGAACGCGGATCGCGTTCTTCGTGTCTGCGTGGTTTCTGTTCTCAGCGGCCGCCAGGCTTCTTGGTTGGCGTCTCGGTCGGGTCGCGGCCGTCGCGCGGGGCGCCGGTGCCGGACGATCCCATGAAGATCTTGCGGCCGTCCGTGAACGTGACGTCGCGGCCGTTGGCGCGCTTCAGCGAGTGATCCTTCGTCTGGTAGCCATCGACGATGAGCTCGGTCCCGAAAGTGAGCGAATCGCGGGTCAAGCCCCGGCGCAGCAGGGTGTTGGGCGTGCCGCCCTCCACCATCCACACTTCCTTGGTCCCGTCGGGCTTGGTGATCTCGATGTGAATCCACGCGTGCGGGTTCACCCATTCGAGCTTCACGACCTTGCCCTGGAGGCGGATCGGGGCGTTCGGGTCGAACTCGGCGCCGAACGCGTGATGGCCCGCCAGCGGCACGGTGGCGGCCGCCAGTACGGCGCCCGCCAGCACGATTGACAATGTGGTTCGCATGTCGACCTCTCGTTACTGAGACTTCTTCTTCGCCGCCTCGCGCTCCTGCGCCCGCTCGCCGCTCAACACGTTCGACAGGGCGTAGTTCCCCTCGTGGCAGGCGTACTCGAATATTAGGTCGTTCAGCGCCTTGAAGGGAAGCTCACCGCTCCAGGGCCTCGTGAACGTCTCGGGATCCTCAATCGTGAACTGGTAGTGGATGGTATCGGCGCTGACCCGCGTGAGCCGCTCGGTGACCTTCAACGTGTCGGACGCGCCGCGGAAGAGTTGCTGGGGGTGGAAGTTCGTGGTTTCGATGACCAGCGTATCACCCTCCCACCGGCCGATGGAGTCGCCCATCCACGGGCGCACGTGCTTCGGCAGGCGCTCGCCGCCCATGCGGATGATGCGGGCATCGTGGACCATCTCCGTCATGATCAACACGTGATCCTTCGTCTGCACGATCGTGTAGTTGTTGTTGTAGAAGTAGTTCGGCAGCATCGGCGGTCCGGCGTTCGAGCCGAACGACATGATGCAGCGCTCGGCCAGGGGCCGGTTCTCGGGATTGTCGTACTGGCCGAACTGCCGGGCTCGCGCCTGGCGCTCGGCCTGCCGGCGGCGCCCCTCGTCGGTCAGCGCCGGCACCCGACCATCCGGCGGGTCGGTGATGATCGAGCTTCGATACTCGCCGTTCACCATGGCGATGCGCTCGCCCGGATCGATCCAGAAGTTGTTGTAGCCGCCGACGTTGCCGGCCGCGCCGGTGGACCCATCGCCGCCGTGTGGCGGGGCCGCGCGATCCGGATCGCTCGGTTGCGCCAGCCGCTCGACGCGATCGGCCATGCCCTTCTCGATGCGCGCGGCCTGCGCCGCGGTCAGGGTGGCTGCCTGGCCCTCGGGTCGCTCGAGCGGCGTCATGGTGGCGTTGGTCCAGTTCCCCTGCAGGTCGGGCTTGCCGTCCGCGCTTCGTGGCAGGGTCCACGGTTTCGCGATGCCCGGCGGCGCCTGCGCCGACGGGGTCGCCAGGAAGAGGCCGGCGGTGGCAACCGCCACGCCGAGGGCGCCGAACGCGTGTCTGCCGCGGTGGCTCATCTGGAGGCCCCTGCCTACTTGAGAGGTGTCTTGCGCAGGTGTCCGTAGATCAGTTCTTCCACGAACTCGACGCACTTGAACTGGCCGAGCCGCGCGTCGGCGTTCACGTGCCGGTACAGCGGCATGCGGATGGTCCACGGCCGGGTGAACGTCTTCGCGTCCTCGATCGTGGCCTCGTACTGGATGTGGCCCGGCGTCGTCATCGCGTAGCGCTCGACGACCTTCATCATCTCGCTGTGGTGATTGCCCGACCGGTCGAACCAGCTCTGGTCGTTGAACCCGTTGGTGGTGACGACGAAGGTGTCGCCGTCCCAGGCGCCAACGGACTGGCCCATCCACGTGTCCACCTGCGGTGGGCCGGGATCCTTCAGGTAGATGTTCCGCACCGCGCCCGCGTACTCGTAGGCAATGAAGAACGCCGACTCACTCTGGAAGATTTGGAAGGGGAACGGCATGTAGGTGGCGCGCGGCACGCCTGGGAGGTAGCACTTGATCTCGGGATCGCGCGCGAGCCAGTTGGCCTGGTTCTCCTTCCTCCTGGCCAGGCCCTCAGGGGTGTAGGGGATGTCGCCGCCCACCACGACCCCCAGGCCCGACGGCACGGCCCCGATGGCGCCAAGGGCCAGCACCTCTTTCGCCGGGACAGGCACCACCGGCCCCTCGCGCATCGCCAGGGCCGCGCGCGCGTTGTGCGGCTCGATGTCCCAGTTGGCCGTGTTCATGGCCTGCCAGATGCCGTTCAGGTCGGGCTTTCCCGACGCGGCTCGCGGAAGGGCGGGACGCGGCGCCTGCCCGGAGACGGGCATGGCGGTGATTGCGGCGAGTGCGCCTGCAGCGGCCGCCACCACGGCGATCGCCACCTGCTTGACGGCCTTCGGCATCGGTACTGGCCTCCCGGACGCGCGAATGCTCCCATTGGGGACCGGTTAAGTCAAGCTGCCCGATGCGAGGCGCGGTAGAATCGCGGCCCAGAGATGGAGACCCCACTCACTCCCCTGGAGTTCATGCGCCGAGCCCGGCGTCTCTATCCGGGGCGCGAGGCCGTCGTCGACGGCGCGCGCCGCTTCACCTACGCCCAGTTCTTCGAGCGCTGTGATCGGTGGTCGGCGGGCCTGCAGGCGCTTGGCGTGGGGCCGGGCGACCGCGTGGCGTACATCGCGCCCAACACGCACGCGCAGCTCGAGTCGTTCTATGCCGTGCCGCAGATCGGCGCCGTGCTGGTGCCCCTGAACTACCGGCTCGCGGCCGACGAGTTTCGCTATCTCATCGAGCACAGCGGCGCCACGGTGGTCTGCGCGGACGGCGACTACCTGCCCGCCGTGGACCGCATCCGCCCGCAGCTGGGAGGCGTGCGCCATTTCGTCGCGCTGGATCGCACGCGGGACGGGTGGCTCGACTACGAGGGGCTGCTGGCAGCCTCCTCCGGCGAGCCTCGCCGACCGGACATCGCCGAGCGCGACCTGCTGACCATCAACTACACCAGCGGCACGACGTCCCGCCCCAAGGGCGTGATGATCACCCACCGGAACGCGTGGATGAACTCGATCGGCATGCTGACGCATATCCAGATGTCGCCGGCCGACGCGTACCTCTGGACGCTGCCGATGTTCCACGCCAACGGGTGGACGTTCACCTGGACGGTCACTGCCGCAGGTGCCAAGCACGTGTGCCTGCGGAAAGTGGAGCCCGCCGCGGTGTTCCGGCTGGCGACGGCCGAGAACGTGACCTGGATGTGTGCCGCGCCCACCGTGCTCATTGCGTTGGCGGGGGCACCGGCCGAGCTGAAGGGGTTCGCGCCGCGCGGCGTCCAGGTGATGACCGCGGGCGCGCCACCCGCGGCGGTCACCATCGAGCGGCTGGAGGACGGACTCGGCTGGTCCGTCATCCAGATCTACGGGCTCACCGAGACCGCCCCCGCCATCTCGATCTGCGAGCCCCGCCCGGAGCACCAGGGCCTGACGGCCGCGGAGCGCGCCCGCATCAAGGCGCGCCAGGGTGTCGAGCTGATCACGTCGGGCGAATTGCGCGTGGTGGACGAAGGCGGCGCCGAGGTGCCCGCCGATGGCGCCACCGTCGGCGAGATCGTCGCGCGCGGCAACGTCGTGATGGCGGGGTATTACCAGGATCCCGAGGCCACGAACAAGGTGATGGGCGACGGCTGGTTCCACACGGGGGATGCTGCGGTCGTGCACCCGGACGGCTACGTGGAGATCCGCGATCGGCTGAAGGACGTCATCATCAGCGGCGGCGAGAACATCTCGTCGGTCGAGGTCGAGGCCACCCTCCTGGCGCACGATGCCGTGCAGGAGGCCGCCGTCGTCGGGTGGCCCGACGAGAAATGGGGCGAGGCGCCGCATGCGTTCGTCGTGTTCAAACCCGGGGCGTCCGCCTCGCCCGACGCGCTGCGGGAGTTCTGCCGGGAGCGCCTGGCCCACTTCAAGACGCCCCACAGCTTCACGCCCGTGGCCGAGCTGCCGAAGACGGCCACCGGGAAGATCCAGAAGTTCGTGCTGCGTCAGGGACGGCCCAATCTGTCGAAGCAATGACGCCCGAGCGGAGCGAGGCCTACGCTCGTGCTTGACATGTCCGCGATGGGGAGCCACAGTTACCGCCGCTCGCGTGCCGGCCCCGCAGCCGGCTCAGTTCCACCATCTACCGACGGGGGCTCTATGCGACGTGCCGTGGTTCCTCTTCTCCTCGTGATGCTGGCGTGTCCCGCCAGCCTCCTCGCGCAGGGTGGTCCCGCCACCTCGAGCGCCGAGCCGTTCAAGCTCGGGACGTTCGAAATCGACGGCGAGCCACGCATCGGCATCGTCCTGCAGGACAAGATCATCGTGGATCTGGCGGCGGCCAACCGCTCGCTCGAGCGCAACCCGGCCTACCCGCCGGTTCCGATGCCCGATGACATGCGTGCCCTGATCGGACAGTACGAGTACGGGCTGAAGCACCGCTTGTATGAGATCGTCAACGACCTGGTGGCCGCCAAGCGCCTGTCGGCCACCCCGCGTCCGCGTTACATCCACGACCTGGCGCAGGTACGCACGCTCGCGCCGCTGATGCCGAGGAAGATCCTGAACGCCGCGGTGAACTTCTACAGCCACGTGGGCGAGGGCGGGCCCCCGGAGGAACAGCGAAAGGCGGCCGAGGAGCGGCGCCGGACGCGCGGGGTCCCGTACCTGTTCCTCAAGCCCACCGAGGGCGCCATCATCGGCAACGGTGACGCCGTCGTGCTGCCGCATGGACGCGACCGCATCGACTGGGAAGTGGAGCTGGGTATCGTCATGGGCCGCGCCACGAAGTACGTCCCGGCCACGAAGGCGGCCGAGCACATCTTCGGCTACATGGTCACGGTGGACATCTCCGATCGTGGCGGCCGGCCGCCCGACTCGCGACCGGGGTCGGACTGGTTTGTCGGCAAGGGGCACGACACGTTCGCCCCGATGGGGCCCTGGATTGTTCCGAAGGAGTTCTACGGCGATCCGATGAAGCGCCTGCGCCAGACGTTGAGCGTGGGAGGGCAGCAGATGCAGGAAGGACTGCCGGGCGACATGATTCACTCGGTCTACGAGCTCATCGAATATGCGTCGTCCATCATCACGCTGTATCCCGGCGACGTGGTCAACAACGGGACGTCGGGTGGCGTGGGCATGGGCACCGCCGTCCGCGGCAAGCAGATGTTCCTGAAGCCGGGCGACCAGATCGTGGCAAGCATCGAGGGCATTGGCACGCTCACGCTGCCCGTGGTGGCCGAGCCCGCCCCGACGCCGGGTACCGGCTCGTACCTGCCCCCGGTCAGCAGCTACCGGAAGCCGCAGCAGTAGCGGCGGCCGTCACGCGAGCGCGTCGCGGTGGCCGCTGAGGATGGCATCGGCCGAGCGGTCGATGTCATCCTCCGTCGTCGACCAGTTCGACACCGAGATCCGCATCACTTGGTGGCCCTGCCAGACGGCGCCGCCCGCCCAGCACGTGCCCTCGGCCTGCACGCGTTCGATGACGCCGCGGGTGGTGTCGTCGCTGGTGGTGCCCGCCGCTCCCGAGAACTGCACCAGGACCTGGTTGAGCACCACCTCGTTCAGGATGGCCACGCCCGGCTGGCCTGACAGGCGCGCGGCCATGCGCCGCGCCAGCGCGCAGTTGCGCCGCACGAGGTCGGCAATGCCTTCGCGACCGAGCGCGCGGATGAGCGCGTAGAGCGGAATGACGCGCGCGCGTCGCGACGATTCCGGCACCCAGTCCATGCCGATGCGCTCGTCGTCGTCGCCACGTTGCAGATACGAGGCCTTCAGGCTGAGGGCCGCGCGATGCGGCGCCGGATCGGCCACGATGGCCAGGCCCGAGTCGTAGGGCACGTTGAGCCACTTGTGCGCGTCAGTGGCCCACGAGTCGGCCCGCTCGACGCCTTCCACCTGGGCAGCCAGTTCTGGCACCGCGGCGGCCCATAGGCCGAAGGCCCCGTCCACGTGGACCCATGCGCCCTTCGCGTGCGCCAGGTCGACGATGCGCCCGATCGGGTCGCTGGCGCCCGTGGCGACATTGCCTGCCTGCGCGCAGACGATGGTGGGGCCGGTCGTGGACTGGAGGGCATCCTGCAGCATGTCAGCACGCATGCGACCCTGGCTGTCCACCGGTACACGGATCAATTCGTCTGTGCCGAAGCCAAGCATTCGGAGTGCGCCCACGGCCGACACGTGCACCTCGCCGCCCGCGATCACGGTTACGTGAGGGGCGCGCTGGAGGCCTCGGGCTTCGACGTCCCACCCGGCGCGCCGGAGCACCTCGTGGCGACCGGCGGCCAGGCCAGTGAAGTTCGCCATGTGACAGCCCGTGACGAAGCCCACGCTGCTGCCCCTGGGCAGGCCCAGCAGGTCTACCAGCCAGCCCGTGACGACGTCCTCCATCACGGCGACGGCGGGGGACATCACATACAGGGCGCCGTTCTGGTCCCACGCGCTGGCCAGCCAGTCGGCGGCCACGGTGACGGGCACGGCGCCACCCGTCACGAAGCCGAAGTATCTGGGGCCCACCGTGGCGGCGAGTCCGGGGTCGGCGTCGTGCGCCAGCTGCTCGATGACCCGGGTGGGGTCGTGAGGATGCTCTGGCAGCGGCCCGCCGAGCGCCGCCCGCAGCGACGCTGGTGTGGCCGTCCCGGCCACGTGTCGCGCCGGCACCTCGCGGAGATAGGCGTGCGCGAGGTCGCGCGCGCGGTCGAGCACATCGTATTGGGGTGCGGAGGAAGCCATTCCAGGACTATGGTAGCGTTTCACTTCGCGCTTCTCACTTCACTTCTCGCTTCTCATTCCCCACTTCTTCCTCCTGCTTGGCCGACCTGCTTTCCATCATCGTCCCTGTCTACAACGAGGCGCGCACCGTGACCGCGGTGATCGAGCGTCTGCTCACGATCGACCTCCCCGTGCCCCGGGAGATCGTGGTCGTGAACGACGGCTCGACCGACGGCACGCGGCAGGTGCTCGACCAGGTGCCTCCACAGCCCGGCATCCTGCACATCGTCCATGCGCTGAAGAACGCGGGGAAGGGCAGCGCCATCCGGACTGGTTTCGCGCAGGCTCGCGGCACCGTGTTCGCCATCCAGGACGCGGACCTCGAGCTCGATCCAGCCCAGCTGGCGGTGCTCGTGCAGCCCATCCTGGATGGGCGCACGCGCGTGGTGTACGGGTCGCGGTTCCTGGCCGGACGTCCGGACGCGCCGTGGATGACCGTGCTGGGAAACCGCGCCCTCACCGGCGTAACGAACCTGCTCTTCGGCGCACGCATCACCGACATGGAGACCTGCTACAAGATCATGGCCGCCGACGTCGTGCGCGGCCTGTCGCTCGAGGCCAACCGCTTCGACATCGAGCCGGAGATCACCGCCAAGTTGCTGAAGGCGGGCTGCTCCATCCTGGAGTTGCCGGTACGATTCGAGCCGCGGAGCCGCGCGCAGGGGAAGAAGATCGGGTGGGGCGACGGCGTGCACGCCGTCAGGGTGCTGGTGAAGCACCGGTTCAGCAAGGGAGAAGTGAAAAGGGAGAAGTGAGAAGTGAAAAGCGAGAGGTAAAAAGCAAGACGTGACGGCCGCAGATGACGGTGGTGCGGATTCACTTTGACGGGTCGGCCACCCGGGCGAGGGGCAGGTCGAGGCGGCTGGCCCACATTTCCCACTGCCGCGCCGTGCGCGTGCGCATCACCTCGTCGAGCGCGTGGCCATCGGGCAGGTTCAGCGCGGCGTAGAGGCTCTCGCGGAAGTGCGGCTCCAGGGCCGCCACGGCCACCCGGCCCCGCCTCGTCTCATAGACGCGATAGGTTGGCAGGCCGCCACCCAGTGTTCCTCCTTCGGTTGTGAGCGCGAAGCGGAGGGGCGAGCACACCGTGTCGAGCGCGTCGGCGAGGCCGACCTGCGCATGAGCAGGCGCGTCCTGGCCGAGCAGCAGCAGTGCCGCGGCCACCACGCGCTCGGCACCGAAGAGATCGGCCAACAGCGTACGCGGCATGTCGCGGCCCACCAGGCCGGCACGGGCCTGGTACGTGAGATCGTGGCCCGGCCGTTCAGGATCCCCGATGTCGCCGACGATGTTGAGCCATCGCAGGTGTGGGTGCGTGCGCGCCACCGTGTCGGCGTCGAGGCCGAGCCGGGCCAGGGCAGCCGGGCGTTGGCTGGCCAGGAGCAGGTCCGCGTCGTTCAGGAGTCGAGCAAGGTGGGCGCGGCCCGTCGTGGACTTGAGATCGATCCGCACGACGGCAATTCCCCGGTGGACCTCGCGGTACCAGGGTCGGGACAACGCCAGCAGGGGGTCGCCGCCCGGAGGCTCGACCTTGATCGCCGTGGCGCCGGCGGTGAGGAGCCGCGCAAGGGCGACTGGCCCGGGCACGTTCTGCGCGAGGCTGACCACGCGAACGCCACCCAGCGGACGGGCCTGCTTCGAGCGCCTGGACGGCTCACGACTCGCCGCGGGCCGCGGCGAAGACGTGCGTGAGCGAGGCGCGGCCATGACCGGCTAGTCGCCGAAGTGGATGCGTTGCTCGACTTCCGAGAAACGCCGGGCAGCCTCGGGTTCAGGCGACACCAGCGACACCACGATCCCGACGGCGAACGACAGCGGGATGGTGATGAGGCCGGGGTTTCGCAACGGGAACCACGCGCTTTCGGCCTTCAGGATGTCGATCTGGATGGCCGGCGACAGGTAGATGAGGAGCAGCGACGACACCGTGCCGACGATCATCGAGAACTGCGCCCCACGCGTGGTGAACCCCCGCCAGAAGATGGAGAGGATGAGCGCGGGGAAGTTGGCGCTGGCGGCAATGGCGAACGCCAGGCCCACCATGTAGGCCACGTTCTGTCCCTTGAACGCGATGCCGAGCACGATGGACGCGATGGCCAGCAGCACCGTGGAGGCGCGTGCCAGCACGAACTGCTCGCGCTCGGTGGCGTGCCCGCCGCGGACCACGCTCACCCAGATATCGTGCGACAGCGCGGCGGCGCCTGCGAGTGTCAGGCCCGCGACCACCGCGAGAATGGTGGCGAATGCCACGGCGGCGATGAAGCCCAGGAAGGCCTGGCCGCCCACGACTTCCGCGAGGAGGGGCGCCGCCATGTTGCCGCCGGCGTCCACGGCGCGAATGGCGTCCTGGCCGACGAGGACCATGGCGCCGAAGCCGAGGATGAACGTGAGCAGGTAGAAGGCGCCGATCGCGGCCGTGGCGACCGACACGGACACGCGCGCGGTCTTCGCGTCGGGCACCGTGTAGAAGCGCATCAGGATGTGGGGTAAGCCCGCGGTGCCGAACATGAGGGCGATGCCCAGCGAGATGGCGTCGAGCGGATCGGACACCAGCCGCCCCGGCGCCAGCACCGCCTCGCCGTACCGCTGCGCGGCGGCGTCGAAGAGCGCCAGCGGGTTCATCGAGAACCGCAGCAGCACCAGCATGGCGAGCATGAACGCCCCGCCCAGCAACAGCACCGCCTTCACAATCTGCACCCACGTCGTCGCCAGCATGCCGCCGAAGAGCACATAGGCCAGCATCACCACGCCGACGATGATCACCGCGGTCTCGTAGGGAAGGCCGAACAGGAGGCGGATGAGGTTGCCGGCGCCCACCATCTGGGCAATCAGGTAGAACGCGACGACAGCCAGCCCGCCAAACGCCGAGGCCACCCGCACGGGCGTCTGCTTCAGGCGGAATGCGACAACGTCCGTGAAGGTGTACTTGCCGAGGTTCCGGAGCGGTTCGGCGATGAGGAACATCACCACGGGCCAGCCGACGAGGAAGCCGATGGAGTAGATGAGGCCGTCGAAACCCGACAGCGACACCAGGCCGGCGATGCCCAGGAAGCTGGCCGCGCTCATGTAATCGCCGGCCAGCGCCAACCCGTTCTGCGTGCCCGTGATGGTGCGGCCGGCCGCGAAGAAGTGCTCCGTGCTCTTCGTCCGCCGTGCCGCCATCCACGTGATGACGAGGGACAGGCCGATGAACAGCACGAAGCCGCCCATGGCGACGATGTTGGGCTGGGACGCGCCGTTCACTTAGCGTCCGAATCGCGCCGGAGAGCGGCGAGGGCCGTGTCGTAGTGGCGGTTGGCCCAGCGCACGTAGACGAGGATGAGCAGCCAGGCGGCGAAGATGACGAGCACGCCAAGCAGGATGCCCAGCGAGAGGCCGGGGGCGATGCGCGTGGCCAGCAGCGGCTTGGCGTAGGCGATGAGCAGGATGAAGGCGACGTAGATGACGGTCATCGCCGCCGTCAGGCTGATGGCGATGCGCCAGCGGGCGGCATCGAGGGCGCGAAGCTGATCGGACGCGGACGACACGGGCGGGAATGATACCACCGCGGCCTACCCGGCCGGGGGAACTTCGAGCGTGATGTGGAAGATCCATGCGCCGTCGTCGGCTTCGCTGCGGACGATGGCCGAGAGAGGCAGCACCTTGCTGCCCTCCGGGTACGGGTCGCCCCAGGGGACGAAGGGCAGCGTGATGGTCTCCTCGGCGCCGGCTCTGGGTTCGAGGATGAGCTGGAAGAACCCGGCCTTCTCATATGCCGGCAGCCACACGCTCACGGCGACCCGCGTCGCGGGGCTCGAGTCGAGGACCATCTTCGATTCCACGGATCGGTGCTGGCCGAGGTACGGCGCGCCTGGTGCGGCCGTCCCGGCCGTCTTCCGAGCCCAGTCCTCGGAACGGCCCATCGTGTGGTTGAAGATCCCGATCTCGACCGGGAATGAGCCGAGGCGTCCGGCGGGATCCGACACCGCGATCTCGAACCGGTGCACGAACACGCCGGTGCCGCAACCCGAGACGAGCAGGGGCGTGAGCATGACCCACAGCAGCCGCGAACGCATGGGGCCTACCTTTACCACAGGGCGTGCGCCAGACGCTGGCACTATGATGAGCAGCGGGAACCAGGAGACGGGCGCATGAAACGAATTGGTATCGGTGCCGCAGGCATGGCGGCGATGTTCGCGTTCTCGGGCCATCCGGAGGCTCAGCGGGCCGCGGCGGCCGAACGGGTGGCGCTCGTCAACGCCACGGTCGTGAACGTCGCCACGGGCGCCGTGCAGGACGGCCAGACCATCGTGCTCGCCGGCGGGCGTGTCGAATCGGTGGGCACGGGCGCCGCGCCGGCCGGCACGCGGACCATCGACATCCGGAACCAATGGGTCGTGCCGGGATTGATCGATGCGCACGTCCACATTGCCAGCCTCCAGCAGATGCGGGCGGCGCTGCAGTCCGGCGTCACCACGGTGCGGAGCGCGGGCGTCTCGGCTTACGTGGACGTTGGCCTGCGCGAGCTGGTGAAGCAGGGCCACGTCGCGGGCCCTGACGTGCTGGCGTCCGGCTACCACGTGCGTACCATGCCCGCGCCAGAGTTGTTCCTTACCGATCCGGATCTGGGCGATCTGCTGGGCGGCGTCACCACGGTGGACGGGCTGCGCCGCGTGGTCCGCGCGAACCTCTCGCACGGCGTGGACTGGATCAAGGTGAACGCCACCGAACGAGCGGGGACGCCCGACACCGACCCGCGCAAGCAGATGTTCAGCGCCGCTGAACTCGAAGTCATCGTCGGCGAGGCGGCCCTCAAGAGCATCCCGGTGCAGGCCCACGCGCACGGGGCGGAAGGCGCGCACGCCGCGGTGAAGGCCGGCGTCCGCAGCATCGAGCACGGCACCTACCTCACGGACGAAACGCTGAAGCTGATGGCGGCCCAGGGCACGTTCTTCGTGCCCACGGCCGACATTGTCTCCGATCTGGCCGAACCGGGCGGCGATTACGACGACGCCGCACTGCAGCGGCGGGGACAGATGATGCGTCCGATCCTGAGGGCGGCGATTGGCCGGGCGACGGAGCTGGGCGTGAAGATCTCGGCCGGTTCCGACACGAGCTACGGCCCGCGCAGCGTGACCACGCTCGCGCGTGAGATCGCCCAGCTGTCGGAGGCGGGCCTGACGCCGCTCGAGGCCCTGCAATCCGCGACGGTGCGAAACGCGGAGCTGTTGCAGCGAGAGAAACAGATTGGGCAGGTGGCGCCGGGCTTCGAGGCCGACGTGCTGGTGGTGGGCGAGAACCCGCTGCAGAATATCCGTGCGGTGCTCGACCCCCTGGTGGTGATCAGCAACGGCCGCGTGGCGCTCGATCGATTGAATTTCGGCAAGTGACATCCGATTGCGGGGAGCAGACGAATGACCGGTGAGCAGATGGTGGCGCTGACCAGGCGCCACACGTTGTACGAGTGGTCGGCGCAGGCGCACGTGGACCCCATTCCGGTGGCCGGCGCCAAGGGGGTGCACTTCTGGACCCCGGAGGGCAAGCGCTACATCGACTTCAACAGCCAATTGATGTGCGTGAACACGGGCCACGGGGATCCGCGGATCATCAAGGCCATCCAGGACCAGGCGGCCACGCTCGCCTATGCGAATCCGTTCATGGCCACCGAGGCCCGCGCGCGGCTCGGCGAGAAGCTGGCCGAAATCACCCCGGGCGACATCGACGTGTTCTTCTTCACGAACGGCGGCGCCGAGGCCAACGAGAACGCCATCCGCATCGCGCGCCTGGTGACGGGCCGCCACAAGATTCTGGCGCGCTACCGCTCGTACCACGGCGGCACGGCGGGCAGCCTGACGCTGACCGGGGATCCTCGCCGCTGGGCGATGGAACCAGGGATGCCCGGCATCATCCACGTGCCGCACCCCTATCACGGGATCGAGCGCGGCACCGACAGCGCTGCCGATGCGCTGGCCCAGCTCGAGGAAATCATCATGCTCGAGGGCCCGCACACCATCGCGGGCTTCATCATGGAGACCGTCACGGGCACCAACGGCATCCTCGTGCCGCCGGACGGGTACCTCGAGGGCGTGCGCGCGATCTGCGACAAGCACGGCATCCTCCTCATCTGCGACGAGGTGATGTCGGGCTTCGGCCGGACGGGCGCCTGGTTCGCCGTGGACCACTGGAAGATCGTCCCCGACATCCTGACGATGGCGAAGGGGCTGACGAGCGCGTACGTGCCGCTGGGCGCGGTCGGCATCCGCAGGGGGATTGCCGACCACTTCCAGCAGAAGGTGTTCTACGGCGGCCTCACCTACAACAGCCACCCGCTCGGCTGCGCGACGGCCCTCGCCACGATCAAGGTCTACGAGGAGGACAACCTGATTACGCGGGCGCGCGACATGGGGAAGGTGATGCGCGGGCTGCTGGACGATCTCACCCGGAAACACCCGTGCGTGGGCGAGGCCCGCAGCATCGGCCTCTTCGGCATCGTCGAGCTGGTGAAGACCCGGGAGACGCGCGAGCCGCTGGCGCCGTTCAACGGCACCTCGCCCGAGATGCAGGCGCTCGGCAGGTTCTTCCGCGAGCAGGGGCTCTACACCTTCGTCCGGTGGAACACGTTCTTCACGAACCCGCCGCTGTGCATCACCGAAGACGAGCTGCGCGAGGCCTTCGCCATCATCGACGCGGGCCTGACCCAGACCGACGCCGCGCTCGCTTGAGCATGTCCATTCGCGACGTTCTCATCGTGGGAGCCGGACCGGCGGGGCTGGCCACGGCCATTGCCGCGCGCCATCATGGCCTGGACTATCTCGTCGTCGAGAAGGGCACGGTGGCCGACGCCATCTACCGCTTCCCGACGCACATGGTGTTCTTCACCACGCCCGAGTTGCTGGAGATCGGGAACCTGCCGCTCACCACGCCGTACGAGAAGCCCACGCGTCTCGAGGCGCTGCGCTACTACCGCAGGGTGGTCGACACCTACCAGCTGCAGGTGGCGATGCACGAAGAGGTGACCGCCGTCACGGCGACGGGCGACGGCGACGCGCGCGTGTTCGAGGTGGAATCGCGGACCGCGCGGGGCCTCGTGCGCGTTCGCGAGGCGCGCGCGGTCGTGCTGGCCATGGGCTACTACGGCCGGCCGAATCTCCTGAACGTGCCCGGCGAAGACCTGTCGCACGTGTCGCACTACTACGATGAGGCGCACCCCTTCTACCGCCAGCGCGTGGTCATCGTGGGGGGGAAGAACTCGGCGTGCGAGGCGGCGCTGGAGCTGCACCGCGCGGGGGCACACGTCACGCTGGTGCATCGCGGCGAGACGCTGGGGGAATCGGTGAAGTACTGGGTGAAGCCCGACATCGAGAATCGCATCAAGGAGGGCTCGATCGCCGGGCGGTTCTCCACCGAGGTGGTGGAAATTCGGCCCACACACGTGGTGGTGCGGCGCTCTGGACAGCTCGAAACCGACACCATTCCGGCCGACGGCGTGCTGCTACTGACCGGGTACCAGGCCGATCACGACTTCCTGCGGCGCGCGGGCGTCGAGATCGATCCGGCAACGATGATCCCGTGGCATCACGCCGAGACGTTCGAGACGAACGTGCCCGGCCTGTTCATCGCGGGTGGCCAGCTGGCCGGCAGGCGGACCGGCACCATTTTCATCGAGAACGGTCGGTTCCACGGCGAGCGGGCGGCGCGGGTCGTGGCCGATCGCTTGCGAGCCAGGGAGGCCAGGGCGACCATTGAGTGATTGGTGATTGCAGATCGGGCGATTGATTGGGTGATTGGCGATTGAGCGATGGATTGGTGATTGGGCGATTCGCCGATTGGGGGATTCCTCTAGGTGAAGGGCTACTCCCCCCTCGACGCCTGCCTCGGCAATCCTCAGGTCGGCAGCCCTGGCGGTGTCTCCGCGGGATCCTGGCCGATGACGACGGTCCACGGGCGGACCGTCCACCGTGTGACCAGGCCATTCGTCACGTAGGGATCGCGGGTGGCAAATGCTTCGGCCAGCGACTTGTCCGCCCGCGCGGAAGACCAGCAGCGCTCCCGCGGGATCTCCGAGCGCGCCGGCCATCACCAGCTCGCCCCGCGCCGCGGCTTCGCGTGCCTTCTGCAGGTGCTCGGCCCGGTACGGGGTGCGCTTCTCGGTGTAGTTGTCGACGACTTCGTAGGTCAGGGTGAAGTAGGGCATTCGCTTGTCCATTGATGATTGGCGATTGCAGATTGGCGATTGATTGGTGATTGGAGGATTGAGCGATTCGTTGGTGATTGCCCACTTGAGCGATTGCATGGCCGCGGGCCGGCGGCTCGCGAATCGCCCGATGCCGCAATCGCCCAGTCGCCAATCAATCGCCCGATTCCTCAATCCCCCAATCACCAATGGATCGCTCAATCTGCAATCATCAATCGCCAATTCCCCTCCGGTCTCTTTCACACGGCCATCATCCACCGGTGCCGGTCGGCCACCGCGCCCGTGCGGATGGCGTCGAGCTCGGCGCCCACCCGGGCGAGAGGCGAGTCGGGCGTCACGGCCGGCACGGTGAGTTCCCGGTCCTTGTGGCGCAGGCGGCCGAGCGGTGCAATGGTGGCCGCCGTGCCCACGCCCGCGGCGCCCTGGAGTCGGCCCGCCTCGTGCGCCTCGAACACCTCGTCGATCGCGATGCGGCGCTCGGCGACGGGGACGCCCATCTCGCGCAGCAGCGTCAGCACCGAGTCGCGCGTGATGCCCGGCAGGATGGTGCCGCCGAGCGGCGGGGTGACCACGGTGCCGTCGATGACGAACACCACGTTCATCAGGCCTGCCTCTTCCACGTAACGGCGCTCGATGCCGTCGAGCCACAGCACGTTGTGGAACCCCTTGGCCTGCGCCTCGCGGGCCGCGACCAGGCTCCCGGCGTAGTTTCCGGCACATTTCGCGGCGCCCGTCCCGCCGGGGAACGCCCGCACGTAGGTGTCCTCCGCGATCAGGTCGACGTTGCCAGAGAAGTAGGGCCCGCTCGGGCAGGTCTCGATGATGAACCGGTACTTGTCGGACGGCCGCACGCCGAGCGGCTCGCCGATGGCGAACATCACCGGGCGGATGTAGAGCGCGCTGCCAGGCCTGGCCGGAATCCACTGCCGGTCCACGCGGACCAACGCTGCCGTGCCGTCCACGAAGATGGACGCGGGAATCTCGGGCATGGCCATGCGCTGGCACGAACGGTTCATGCGCGCGTGGTTCGCATCGGGGCGGAAGAGCGCGGCGCCGCCGTCGGGGCGCGGGAATGCCTTGAAGCCCTCGAAGATGCCCTGACCGTAGTGCGCGACGCCCGGGGCTGGCGGCAGGTGCATCGGACCGTAAGGCACGATGACCGGCTCCCCCCATTTCCCGTCCGCATAATCCGCGACGAGCACGTGATCGCTGAACACGGCGCCAAAGGCAGCCGAGTCGCGCAGTTGCTCGGAGAAACGCGGGGTCGTGGTGCGGGTGATGGGAATGGACGTGGCGGTGGTGGACACTGGAGCCTCCTGAAAGAAGATCGCGCCGCCGGAAGTCGGGAGCCGGCAGTCGGGAGTCGGGACGCCGATCGGGGAAATTATACTGCCCGCGTTCCCACCGCCGAAGGCGGTCCCCGCCTCCGCGCACCCGGCACGCGTCGCCGTGCCGGCCTCACTCGGCCCTGAGCCGGCCCTCGCCCACCAGCACGCTGGCCCCTCCAACCCGCACGCGCGTGATGGCATCGGGCGCGGTGGCGTCGATGCGGATGTGCACGCGGCTCGGTCGGTTCATCTTCACGCCCTGCGCGCTGACGATGGCGTCTGCGCGCGCGGTGGAGACGATGCCGTGGCGGACAAGGTAGCAGCCGAGCGGCCCGCTTGCGGAACCGGTCGCCGGGTCCTCGGCCGTCGCGCCCAGCATACGGCTGTAGACAGTGGCGCCGTCGGCGCCAGGCTCGGGTGAAAAGATGAAGACGCCGCGCCTGGCAAGCCCGGCCTTCTCGAAGACGGCGCCCATCGCCCGCGTGTCGAGCACGGCCTGGTCCACGGCCGCGCGCGTGGCGAGCGGGACGAAGTAGAACGCCGACCCGCAGTTCACCTCCTGGATGGGACGTCCCGGCATGAGGGCGGCGGCGGGGAGGCCCAGGGCCGAGGCGACCGCATCCGGTGCGGGCAACGTCGCCCCGAAGACGGGCGGCTGTTGGGTCATCCAGGCGAACGCGAGGCGGTTGGCCTGCCACGCCAGCTCGACCAGGGTCGGCCCGATGTTCAACCCGAACGTAAGTTCCTTCGTTCCGGTGGGGATGGCCCCATCGTCGGCCAACGCGAAGGCCGAGCCGATGACCGGGTGGCCGGCGAAGGGCATCTCGCCGCCCCTTCCGAAGATGCGCAGCCGGATGTCGGTGCCCGCCCGCTCGGCTGGAAACACGAAAGTGGCTTCCGAGAAGTTCGTTTCCCGCGTCATGGCGGCCATCACCTCGGTCGTCAGGCCTGCGGTTTCGAAGAACACTGCGAGCTGGTTGCCGGTGAGCGGCCGGTCGGTGAACACGTCGTACTGCAGGAAACGGCGACCATTGGCCACCGCGGCGCGTCTGACAGGTTGGGCCCCCGCGGGGGCGGCCAGCCGGGGTGCGATCAGGCTTCCGGCAAGGCCGAGCAGGGTTCGGCGGGACATCCAGGGCGTGCGCATGGCGCTCTAGCCTACCGTGGAACGCCGTCGCGCCCACCAGCCGCGCTGGCACCCGGATAACGTGGGGCCACGGCGCGCGGTCCCATGTAGAATCGCCGGAGATCTCCGTGTTCGAGGCCTTCTTTCGTTTCTTCTTCGAGCACTCCCCGGCGATGTTCGCGCAAGGGGAGATCCGGTGGGCGGCGTGGACGGGGTCGTTCGTCGCCGTGGCCGTCACCGCCGTGGCCATTGCCGCGGCCGTCGTCAGCTATCGCACCGGAGCGCGGCTCTCGCTGCGCGACCGCCTGGTCCTGACCAGCGTGCGCGTGGCGTTGCTGCTGCTCGTGCTCGCGTGCCTGTTCCGGCCGGTGCTGGTCGTGCGCGCGGCCGTCCCCCAGCAAAACGTCGTCGGCGTGCTGCTCGACGACTCGCGTTCGATGCAGATTGCCGACATGGACGGCAAGCCTCGCGCGTCGTACGTGCAGTCGGACTTTGGGGCGCTCGACAGCGGCACGCTCAAGGCCCTGGCCGACCGGTTCACGGTGCGTGTGTTCCGGTTCTCGTCCACCGCCACCCGGGCGGCGCAGGGGCGCGACCTCGGGTTCGAGGGCACGGAAACCCGCCTCGGCGCGGCGCTGTCAGCGGCGCGCCAGGAACTGGCCGGGTTGCCGCTCGCCGGCCTGGTGATGGTGAGCGACGGGGCCGACACGGCCGACACCGCGCTCGGCGAGGCGCTGCTCGGCCTGAAAGCCGAAGCCGTGCCGGTGTTCACGGTGGGCGTGGGTCGCGAGACGCTGGAGCGGGACATCCAGATCGGGCGCGTGACCACGCCGCGCACGGCGCTCAAGGGCACGACGCTGCTGGTCGACGTGGTGATCGCCCAGAAGGGCTTCGATGGCCAGTCGGTCACGCTCGATGTGGAAGACGAGGGGCGCATCGTGAGCACGCAGCAGGTCAACCTGCCCGCGGCGGGCGCGCCCGCGACCGTCCCGGTCCGCATCATGGTGGAGGACGAAGGCCCGCGCGTGCTGCGGTTCCGCGTGCCGACCATGCCGGGCGAGCTGGTGACCGAGAACAACCACCGCGAGGCGCTCATCGACGTGCGCAACCGGCGCGAGAAGATCCTCTACTTCGAGGGCGAGCCCCGCTTCGAGCTGAAGTTCATCCGGCGCGCGGTGACCGAGGACGAGAACGTCGAGGTGGTGGCCCTGCAGCGCACGGCGGACAACAAATACCTGCGGCTGGGCGTGGACACGCCCGACGAGCTGGTGGCGGGGTTCCCGAAGACGCGCGAGGAGCTGTTCACCTATCGCGGCCTCGTGCTGGGGAGCATCGAGGCAGGATCGTTCACCGGGGACCAGCTGCGCATGATTGCCGAGTTCGTGGACCGGCGCGGCGGCGGCCTGCTGGCCCTGGGCGGGCCGCGCGCGTTCAGCGAGGGTGGCTATGCCGGCACGGCGGTGGCCGACGCGCTGCCGGTGGTGTTGGACGCGAGCCTGCGCCAGAAGGACGGCGAGGTGATGCGCCTGCAGGTGCGGCCGACCCGCGCCGGCGCCGCCAGTGCCGTGACGCAGGTGGGGGCCACGGAAGCGGCGTCGGTGGAACGCTGGAACACGCTCCCCGTGGTGACGGCCGTCAACCGGCTGGACCGCGTGAAGCCGGGGGCGACGGTGCTGCTCTCGGCGCAGGACGAATCGCGGCGTGACTACCCGGTCCTGGTGTTCCAGCGCTATGGCCGCGGCAAGGCCTTCGCGTTCACGCCGCAGGACTCGTGGGTGTGGCAGATGCACGCCTCGATTCCCGTCGAGGACCTGACGCACGAGAACTACTGGCGCCAGTTGCTGCGCTGGGTCGTGGACGAAGTGCCCGACCAGGTGGAGATTCGCACGACGTCAGACCGCGTGGAGCCCGGTTCGACCGTGAGCTTCACCGCGTCGGTCGCCGACAAGGCGTTCGTCGAGTTGAACGACGCGTCGGTGACGGCCACCGTGACGGGGCCCGACGGCGCGGTGGCGGACGTGCCCATGGCCTGGGGCGGCGAGAAAGCGGGCGAGTACGACGGCACGTTCCCGGCCGCGGCCCCGGGCTGGTATGAAGTGCGGGTGCAGGCCATGCGCGCCGGGGCGGAGGTGGGCGCGGCCGTGTCCCACGTGCGCGCGGCGCCGGGCGAGCAGGAGTACTTCGACGCCACGTTGCGGGCGGGGACCCTGCAGCGGGTGGCCGAGGAGACCGGCGGCCGCTACTACCTGGCCGGCAGTACCGACACGCTCGCGGACGATCTCCGCTACACGGGCCGTGGCGTCACCACGGTGGAAGAGCACGACCTGTGGAACATGCCCATCGTGCTGCTGCTGCTCGTGGGCCTGCTGTCCGCGGAATGGGGGTATCGCCGTGTGGTGGGCCTCCCGTAGGTGCGTGATGGCGGTCGTCGCGGCTGGGCTGGTGGGCGGCGGCGTCGCGTTCGCGCAGGACGGGTTCTTCCGCGGGCGCGGCCGGTTCAACCCCGAGCCTGCCGAGGCGCGCGTGGAGTACGACGGACGGTTCTCGTTCGTGCGGCTGCGCTACCAGGGCGGCTTCCGGCGCGATCCCGGCTGGGCGCACGACTACCCGCGCGCCGACTGGCACTTCCAGCGGATTCTCGAGGAGGTCACCTTCACGCGGACGCTGCGGGACGAGAGCAACATCATGTCGCTCGACGATCCGGATCTCGGGTTCCATCCCATCGCCTACATGTCGGAGCCGGGCTTCTGGACGATGAACGAGGCCGAGCTCAACGGCCTGCGCACCTACCTGCAGAAGGGCGGCTTCATCATCTTCGACGACTTCCGCGGCGCGCGCGACTGGACCAACCTCCAGGCGCGGATGGCCGAGGTGCTGCCCGACGCGCGATGGGTGGCGCTCGACGCCAGCCACCCCGTGTTCCACTCGTTCTTCGACATCAACACCTTGATCACCGAGGGCTACTACGGTGAGGCGCAGTTCCTGGGCATCTTCGAGGACAACGATCCGAAGAAGCGGCTGCTGGCCGTCGCGAATTACAACCACGACCTGGGTGAGCTGTGGGAGTTCTCGGACACGGGCTGGGTGCCGGTGGACGTGTCGAACGAGGCCTACAAGTATGGTGTGAACTACGTGATCTATGCGATGACGCACTAGTCAGTGCGGAGAGCAGGGTGCGGATTGCAGGGTGCGAGTGCCGGGAGCAGCGTGCCGAGTGCGAGTGCTGAGTGCACTGCGGCTGACCGCTGGAGAAACGAGGGACACGTGGAGACGATGACCGATCTGAACACCCCCGACGATGTGGCGCTGGCCGAGCGGATGAAGACGGGCCGCGACCAGGTGATCGCGGAGCTGAAGAAGCTCATCATCGGGCAGGACGAGGTCGTGAACCAGGTGCTGCTGACGCTGTTCGTCGGCGGCAACAGCCTCATCGTCGGCGTGCCCGGGCTGGCGAAGACGCTGCTCATCCACACGATGGCGCGCGTGCTGGATCTGAAGTTCAATCGTATCCAGTTCACGCCCGACCTGATGCCCTCCGACATCACCGGCACCGACATCATCCAGGAGGACCCGGCCACGGGGCGGCGGTCGATGGTGTTCGCCCCCGGGCCGATCTTCGCGAACATCGTGCTGGCCGACGAGATCAACCGCACGCCGCCGAAGACGCAGTCGGCGCTGCTCGAGGCCATGCAGGAGCACCGCGTCACCATCCAGGGCCGCACCTACAAGCTCGAGGAGCCGTTCTACGTCTTCGCCACGCAGAATCCCATCGAGCTCGAAGGTACCTACCCCCTTCCCGAGGCGCAGCTCGACCGCTTCATGTTCCACATCGTCATCGAGCATCCGCCGGAAGAGGAGGAGCTCGAGGTCATCCGGACGACGACGGCGATTCTCGAGCCGCAGTTCGACCGGCCGGTGAGCGGCGCGGACCTGGTGGCATTCCAGCGGCTGGTGCGTCGCGTGCCCGTGGCCGATCCGGTGTTGCGCTACGCGCTGTCGATCGTGCGGGCGAGCCGTCCGAAGTCGCCGACCTGCCCCGACAGCGTGAAGAAGTGGGTGGCGTTCGGCGGCAGCGTGCGCGCCGCGCAGTACCTGGTGCTGGGCGGCAAGGCCCGCGCGCTGACGAGCGGCCGCTACCACGTGAGCTTCGAGGACATCCGCGCGCTGGCGCACCCGGTGCTCAGGCACCGCGTGCTCACGAACTTCCACGCGCAGTCGGAAGGCGTGACGAGCGACATGCTGGTGGACCGGCTGCTCGAGGCCGTGCCGGTGCCGCGGTCCGGCATGTAGCAGGACCTGCCATGAGCGAGCACACGATCGCCCCCGGCGCCCGGTTCGTCGATCCCGCGGTCCTCGCGCGCGTGGGGAATCTCGAGTTCGTCGCGCGGTCGGTGGTGGACGGCGTGATCAACGGCCTGCACCGATCGCCGTTCTTCGGCGCGTCGGTGGACTTCGCCGAGCACCGCGGCTACGTGCCGGGCGACGACATCCGCCGCGTGGACTGGAAGGTGTTCGCGCGCACGGACCGCTACTTCCTCAAGGAGTTCGAGGCCGACTCGAACGCCAACTTCTCGGTGCTGCTCGACATCTCCCGGTCCATGGCGTTCGGCACGCGCCTGAGCAAGCTGGATTACGCGAAGACCCTGGCGGCGTGCCTCACCTACCTCGTGCACACGCAGCGCGATCGCGTCGGCCTGGTCACCTTCGACAGCGAGGTGGTGGACTTCGTGCCGCCGTCGGCCAAGCACCTGGACGTGGTGCTGCACACCATCGACCGCGCGAAGGCGGAGCGGCCCGGCCAGATCGGGCCGCCGCTCAAGAAGCTGGCGGAGCACTTCGGCCGCCGCGGGATCGTCGTCGTGATCTCGGATTTCTACGCCGAACCCGACGAGATCTTCGAGGCCATCGGGCCCATCCGCTTCCGCGGCAACGACGTCATCCTGTTCCACGTCCTCGATCCGATGGAGATCGAGTTCTCGTTCTCGGATCCCGCGAGCTTCGAGGACCTGGAGAGCGGTGACCAGATCCCGATCGTGCCCGACGCGCTGGCCGAGCAGTACCGCGCGCTCGTGAAGGCGCACATCGACGCGCTCACCTCGCGCGCCTCGGCGCAGCGGGTCGACTACATGCTGCTGAAGACGTCGATGCCGCTCGACCACGCCCTGTTCCAGTACCTGTCGATTCGTGATCGGCTGACGCGCACGCGATGACGTTCCTCACCCCGCTCTTCCTGCTCGGGCTCGCCGCCATCGCGGTGCCGGTGCTGATCCACCTGACGCAGCGCGAGCGCCGCACCGTGGTCGAGTTCCCGTCGCTGATGTTCCTGAGGAAGATCCCGTACGAGTCGGTGAAGCGGCGGCGCATCCGCGACTGGCTGCTGCTCGCCCTGCGCGCCGCGGCGCTGGCGCTCATCGTCGCTGCGTTTGCCCGGCCATTCGTGCGCGGCTCGGAACTGTCGGCCGCCGGCGGTGGCGCGCGCGAGGTGGTGCTGCTGGTGGACCGCTCCTACAGCATGGGCGCGGGCGACACGTGGGCGCGCGCCCAGCAGGCGGCGCGCCAGGCGCTGCAGAACGTGAGCGCGCTCGATCGCGTGTCGCTGGTGCTGTTCTCATCGACGGCGGAGCTCGTGCTGCGGTCGAGCGCGGATGTGGCGCGTGTGCTCGCGGAGGTGGAGGCGGCCCGTCCCTCGGCCGGCGCCACGCGCTACGCGCCGGCGCTGAAGCTGGCGTCGAGCCTGCTGGCCGAATCGCAGCTGCCGCGCAGGGAGGCCATCCTCGTCTCGGACTTCCAGCGCGCTGGCTGGCAGGCGGACGAAGCATTCCGCCTGCCATCGGGCAGCGTCTTCACGCCGGTGCTGGTCGAGCCGCCGTCCGCGCCGAACCTGTCCATCACCCCGCTGTCGCTCCAGCGCGTGAGCGACCAGGGACCCGAACGCGTCGCCGTCACCGCCGGCGTGGTGAACCGCGGGGCGGAGCCCGCGAACCGGGTGTCGCTGGCGCTCGAAGTGGACGGCCGCGTCGTGCAGTCGGCCACCGTGGATGTCGCCGCGCAGAGCTCCGCCTCCACCACGTTCGCGCCCATCGCCGCGTCCGGCACCTCGATGCGCGTCGTCACGCGGCTCCCCGACGATGGCCTCGCCGCGGATAACGCGTTCCACGCGCTGGTGACGCCGCCGCAGGCCCTGCCGGTGATGGTCGTGGGCGCGGGAGGGCGGGGCGACAGCGATCTCTATTTGCTCCGCGCGCTGGCGATCGGCGATCGTCCGCGGTTCCAGGCCACCACTCACCAGGTGGATGCGCTCACGCCCGAGGCGCTGGCACGCGCCCGCGTGGTGGTGCTGCAGGACCTGCCGATGGGCGACGCGGTGGCGGCTCGCCTGAAGACGTTCGTGGAAGGCGGTGGCGGGCTCGTGCTCGCGCTCGGCCCGCGCGCCTCGTGGCCCGCGAACGCGTCGTGGCTCCCCGTCACGATCACGGGCAGCGAGGACCGCACGCGTGGCGCGGCCGCCAAGCTGAGCGGCTTCGACTATGGCCACGCCGTGTTCGAGCCGTTCCGTGCGCCGCGCAGCGGCGACTTCTCGTCCGCGCGAATCTACGGGTATCGCGTCATGAGCCCCACGCCGGGTGGGGTGACCCTCGCCAGGTTCGATGGCGGCACGCCCGCGCTGGTGGAGGCCGTCGTCGGCAAGGGACGTGTGCTCGCGTGGGCCACGTCGCTGGACCTGTCGTGGAACGACCTGGCGCTGAAGCCCGTGTACTTGCCGTTCGTGCACCAGTTGATCCGCCAGGCCTCCGGCCATCGAGAGCAGCCGGGCTGGCTCACGGTTGGACAGGCCGTTGATGTGAGCGCGGGTGGCAGCGGCGCGGTCGTGCTGGCGCCGTCGGGCCAGCGCCGCACGCCGGCCGAAGGGTCTTCGGCCATCGAGCTCGCCGAGCCGGGCTTCTACGAGGTTCGCGACGCGCGCGAAGGGCAGCCGCTGCAGGTGGTGGCCAGCAACGTGGACCTGGCCGAGGCCGACCCCGCCCGGGTCGAGCCGGCCGAGGTCAGCGTCGCGGTGACCGGCCAGCCGGGCCGTGCAAACGACCCCGGATCGGCTCCCGCCATCGTCCCGGACGAGGTCCAGGAACAGGCACAACGCATCTGGTGGTACCTGCTGTTCGCGGGTATCCTGCTCTTGATTGCGGAATCGTGGCTGGCGCGGCGGCTCACGCCCGTCAGGCACTAGGAAGGGGCCGTCATGAACGATTACGCGCGCGCCGAGCTCGTCGAGGTCATTCGACAGGTGCGCAAGCGGTGGCGGGCCAAGCTGGCCATTCGCGGCGCCGTGGGGTTCCTCGTGGCGGGCCTGCTCGCGATGTTCGCGATTGCGGCGGCCCTCGACTACTTCCGCTTCTCTCCCTCGTCCATCTTCTGGTTCCGCATCGTCGCCGGCGTGGTGCTGGCGGGGGCGGCCGCCTGGTTCTTCGCCCGTCCGCTGCTGCGCAAGGTCACCGACGAGCAGGTGGCGCTCTATCTCGAGGAGCACGAGCCCTCGCTCGAATTCGGCATCGTGACCGCAATGGCCGAGCCCGGGGACAAGGCCGCGTCGCCCGTGCTCGTGCAGCGGATGATCGAGACGGCCGTCGAGCGCCTGCACGCCATCGAAGACGGCGCGCGCATCGAGCGGGAGCCGCTGCGCAAGTTCAGCATCGCCGTCGGCGTGGTGTCGGCCGTGGCGCTGGCCATCTTCACCATCGGCCCCGCCGTGCTGCGGCAGACGCTGTCCGCGCTCTTCGTGCTGTCGCGGAGCGTCGAGGCCGCGGCGCCGTACCGCATCGAGGTGAAGCCCGGCGACGCGACGGTGCCGAAGGGCGCGGACCAGACCATCGCGGCCACCCTGGCCGGCTTCGACGCCGCGGAAGCGGCGGTGGTGTTCAAGAAGGGCGCCGAGTCGTCGTACGAGCGGGTGGCCATGCTGAAGGGCGAGGACGGCACCTACGAAGGGCTGCTGTTCGATCTCGGCGACCATATCGAGTACTTCGTGGAGGCCGCGGGCGTGCGCTCGCCGGTCTACAACCTGAAGGTGGTCGAGCTGCCGTACGTCAAGAAGCTCGATCTCGAATATCGCTTCCCGGCGTACACGGGCCTCGAGCCGCGCAAGGTGGAGGATGGCGGCGACATCGCCGTGCTCACCGGCACCGACGTCGGCCTGATCATCACGCCGACGATGGCGTCGAAGGGCGGGCGCATCGTGATCGGCGAGGACGAGAGCGTGCCGCTCACCGCGGCGGCGGACGGCACGCTCACGGCGAGCTTCACCGCGACGAAGGACGGCTTCTACCGGGTCGAACTGGACGGCCCGGATGGCGCGCGTGTCACCGCCTCGCCGCAGTACACCATCGACATCCTGAGCGACCAGACACCCACCGTCACCCTGTCGAAGCCGGGGCGCGACACCGACGCCACGCCCGTGCAGGAGTTCGCCATCGAGGCGCGTGCCGACGACGACTACGCGGTGAAGAACCTCGAGCTGGTCTACTCGGTGAACGGCGGGCCCGAGAAGTCCATCAGGCTGTTCGCCGGCAGCCAGCCGCTGCAGGAGGTCACCGCCGGGCACACCCTCTACCTCGAAGAGCTCGGCGTGAAGCCCGGCGACGCTGTCTCGTATTACGCGCGGGCCACCGATAACAACGCCGTGGCGGGCCCCCAGCGCGCGACCAGCGACATGTACTTCCTGCGCATCCGGCCCTTCAACAAGGACTTCAAGCCGGCCACCTCGATGGGCGGCGGCGGCGGCGGTGGGGGCGGCGGGATGGACCAGGTGGGCGCGCTCTCGCAGCAGCAGCGCCAGATCATCGCCGGTACCTTCAACATGCAGCGCGACCGCAGGCAGATGGCCGGCGACAAGTTCCGCGAGGGCATGACCGTGCTCACGCTCTCGCAGAGCCGCCTGCGCGAGCAGGTGGAGGGCCTGGTCGAGCGGATGAACAGCCGGCTGGTGACGCCGGATCCCGCGTTCCAGAAGATCGCGGAGTTGCTGCCGCAGGCCGCCGAGTCGATGAAATCGGCGGAAGGGAAGCTCCAGGGCCAGAGCCCCGACGGCGCGCTGCCGCCCGAGCAGCGGGCCCTGCAGCTGCTGCAGCAGGCCGAAGAGGAATTCGAGCTGCAGGTGCAGACCCAGCAGAACAGCGGGGGCGGCGGCGGGGGCGGCGCGGGCTCCATCGCGGAGGACCTGGCGGACCTCTTCAAGATGGAACTGGATCGCATGGCGAACCAGTACGAGACCAGCCAGCGCGCCGATCAACAGGCTGGCGACCAGCGCATCGACGAGCTCGCCGAGAAGCTGAAGGAACTCGCGCGCCGCCAGGAGCAGGAGCTCGAACGGCAGCGCCGCATGGCCGCTGGCCAGGCGCCGCGTGGCAACAGCAGCGAGCTGCAGCGCGCGCTCGCCGAACAGGCCGAGGAGGCGGCCCGCCAGCTCGAACGCCTCTCGCGCGATCAGAACCGGCAGGATCTGGCCAACACGGCGCGACAGCTGCGCGACGCGGCCGATGCCATGCGTCGCGCCGCCGCCAATGGCGACGGCAGCGCGCAGGGGCAGGCGGCGGCCGCCGCTGAGCGCCTGCGCGAGGCGCAGCGCCAGCTGCAGCGCTCGCAGGGCGATCGGGCCCAGCGCGACGTGCGCGACGCCGTGCGCCAGGCCGAGGAGATTGCGCAGGAGCAGAAGGACATCGCCGACGATGTCAACGACCTGCCGAACGCGGGCGCGGATCGGCTGGGCCGCGCGCAGATGGTCGGCCAGCGCAAGGATGCCCTCGAGCAGAAGGTGGCCGGCCTCGAGCGGCAACTGGACCGGATGGCCAACGAGACGGCGAAGGATGCCAAGGACACGTCGCGCAAGCTCGCCGAGGCGGCCAACGGCATCCGCGAGAACCAGTTGAAGGAGAAGATCCGCTACTCGAAGCGGGCCGCGCAGGGCGGCGCGCCGGAAGAGTTCGCCCGCAACCTCGAGGCACAGATCGGCGTGAACATCGATGAGCTGCGCGAGACTCTTGGCCAGGCGGCCGACGCGGCGTCGCGGATGGGACAGAACCGCGGCGCGGATGCTCTGGAGCGAGCGCGCGAGCTGGCTCGCGGGGCGGAGTCGCTGGGCCGCCGCATGGAAGAGCGCGCGCGGCAGGGACAGGCCGGGCGCGGCGATCAGCAGTCGCAGGAGGGTCAGGCGGGCGAGCGCGGCGGTCAGCAGGGCCAGCAGCAGGGACAGGAAGGGCAGCGCGGCCAACAGGGGCAGCAGCAAGGCCAGCAGGGACAGCCCGGCCAACAGGGGCAGCAGGGGCAGCAAGGCCAGGCTGGTCAACAGGGCCAGGCTGGTCAACAAGGCCAGGGCGGGCAGCAGGGCCAGGCCGGGCAGCAGGGTGCGAATGCCGACGGCCGCATGGGCGGGGGTGACACGCGCGGCGGCGCGTGGGGTGGTGGGCCGTGGGGCGATCGTCGTCCGGGCGACTACTTCACGTCCGACGACATCCGCCAGTTCCGCGGCGAGGCCCGCCGCTGGCTGGGCGAGGCGCAGGCGCTCCGCAACATGCTCCGGGAGCAGGGCGTGGACGGCCGCGAGCTGGACGAGATCATGCGACGGATGCGCGAGCTCGACTCCGATCGCGTCTACAAGGACGTGAACGAGCTCGAGCGCCTGCAGTCGTACGTGTCCGAGGGCGTGAAGCGCTTCGAATACAACCTGCGCCGGCGTGCTGGCGAAGAGGCCGACCGCGCCATCGTGGCCGGCTCCGAGGACGTGCCGCCGGAGTTCAAGTCGCTCGTCGAGGAGTATTACCGCTCGCTCTCGAGGGGGCGCACGCAGAAATGAGGAAGGTCGCCGGGGTGACGATCGTGGCGGTCCTGCTGGCGGCCACGCTGGCCGAGGCCCAGCGTGGCTGGGGCCGCGGCTTCGGGCGCTGGGGAGGTGAGGCCGGCGTGCCGCCGCGCTATGCCACCGAGGCCGATCAGGACGGGGGCTTCCACTTCTGCCGGCTCGAATACACGGCCGTGCGCGCGCAGCAGCGCGGCATGGGCTGGGGCACCGACTACCCGTTCGCCGACATCAACTTCTCGATTCGCCTCTCGGAGATGACCAAGACCGTGGTCTCGAAGAAGGGCCAGAACCCGAATCATATCGTGGTGAAGCCCACGGACGAGTGGCTCTCGATGTGCCCCTTTGTCATGGCGTCCGACCCGGGCAGCGCGGGCTTCTCGCCCGAGGACGCCCAGGCGCTGCGCAACTACCTGCTGAAGGGCGGGTTCCTCTGGGTGGACGACTACTGGGGCCCCTACGCGTGGGAGGACTTTGCGCGCGAGATCGCGAAGGTGCTGCCGCCCGGACAGTACCCGATCAAGGACCTGGTGCAGGACCATCCCATCTACCGCGCGCTCTTCGAAGTGGCCGAGATCCCGCAGGTGCCCGCGTGGCAGTACTGGAGCCAGACCGGCGGGGACACCTCGGAGATGGGCCACCTTTCCGCGCGTGCCCACATGGCGGCCATCAGCGACGCGCAGGGGCGCGTCATGGTGTTGATGACGCACAACACCGACATCGCCGATTCGTGGGAGCGCGAGGGCGAGGAGCCCGAGTACTTCTACGCGTTTTCGCCCAACGGCTACGCGCTCGGCATGAACGTGGCCGTCTATGCGATGACCCACTGACATGGCCCGCCCCGCCCGGCTCGTCGCGCTCGTGCTGCTCGTGGTGACCGCGACCCTGGCCGCGCAGGAGCCGTTCATGTGGCGTGGCGGATGGGGCCGGCGTTTCCCGCCGCGGTTCCCCACCGCGGAGAGCTTCGACGGCCGCTTCAACTTCTGCCGCCTGATGTTCACCAGCCGGTGGCGCGAGCCGAGCGGCTCCGGGTGGAACACCGACTATCCCGGCGCGGATCTCAACCTCCCGGTCCGCCTGGCCGAACTGAGCAAGGTGCAGGTCAGCCGACAGGACTCGGGCGATGCCAACCACCTGGTCGTGCGGCCCACCGATCCGTTCCTCTTCCAGTGCCCGTTCCTGCTGGCCTCGGACATCGGCACGTCGCATTTCGAGCCGGACGAAGTGCTGGCGCTCCGGGCGTACTTCGAGAAGGGCGGGTTCCTCTGGGTGGACGATTTCTGGGGCGAGCGCGCGTGGGACGTCTGGGTGGAGCAGGTCAGCCGGATCCTGCCGCCGAGCGAGTACCCGATCGAGGACGTCCCGATGTCGCACCCGTTGTGGCGCACCCTCTTCGAGGTGAAGGGGCTGCCGCAGATCCCCGCCATCAGCCACTGGCGCCGCTCGGGCGGCGAGACCAGCGAGCGCGGGCTCGAGAGCGCCGTGCCCGACATCAAGGCCATCAACGATCGCCACGGGCGCATCATGGTGCTGATGACGCACGACACCGATATCTCGGACTCATGGGAGCGCGAGGGCGAGGAGCCGGAGTTCTTCTACCAGTTCTCACCCAACGGCTACGCGCTGGCCATCAACGCGGTCATCTATGCGATGACCCATTAGGACCGCTCGCGCCGGGCGTCCTTCGTGGCTGCGCGTCCTTCGCGTTCCGGTGACTAGTGCACGATCCCCGGTTCGGCGGTCGCGGTGCGCTCGACGAGCGCCTTCACCTCGAGCAGCTCCATCATCGCGCGGCAACGGGCCACGGGACCGGGCTGCTCGAGCAGGGCCTGGCGCTCCACCGGGTCGAACTCCAGGTACTGCGCCAGCGCGTTCACGAGGTCGGCGTCGGGCATGCTCTGGGGCAGGAACGACTCGGCACGTGCCCGCTCGAACAGGGGCGCGAGCCGCGACTCCAGGCGGCGCCGTTCGGCGGAGAGGGCCGCGCGCTCCAGGTCGTTCACGGCCTCGTCCAGGGGGCTGATGACGGCGGTGCGATACAACTGGCCCGGGGACGGTTGGTCCTCATCGAGGATGCGGAACTTCTCGACGCCCCGCAGGACCAGGTTGAACCGGCCGTCGGCCAGGCGCTCGACGTGCGTGATCACGCCAGAGCAGCCGACGGGGTAGACCGGCGGGCGCTCGCCGGCCTCGTCGTGGCCGGCCTTCAGCAGCGTCATGCCGATCATGCGGTCGCCCGACAGCGCGTCGGCCACCATCTGCCGGTAGCGGGCCTCGAAGATGTGCAGCGGCAGGAACACGTTCGGGAACAGCACGACGGACGGCAGCGGGAAGATGGGGATGGTGCTGGTCGACATCAGTGCACCGTCTTGGTCTTCTTGTCCATGTAGTCCATCAGCACGTACTGCCCCAGCGTGTACGGAGTGGTGAAATACGCCTTGCCCCGGCACATGGCCGCGACCCGGCGCACGAACGCCACCAGGTCGTAGTCGCGCGCCAGCATGAAGGTGTTGATCATGATGCCGGCCTTCGCGCACGCCGACACCTCGGCGAAGGTCTCGGCGATGACGAATGGATCGAGGCCGAAGGCGTTCTTGTAGATGCGGCCGTCGGGCTGGGTGAGCGCCGAGGGTTTGCCGTCGGTGATCATCACGATCTGGCGCATGTCCTTGCGCTGCTTCTCGAGCAGGCGGCGCGCCAGGCGCAGCCCCTCGCGCGTGTTGGTGTAGTAGGGTCCGACGCGCACGCGCCCGAGCTCGCGGATGGGGATCTCCTCGGCGCTGTCGTGGAAGAGCACCGCCTGGAGCGTGTCGCCCGGGTACTGCGTTCGGATGAGGTGCGCCAGCGCCATCGCCACGCGCTTGGCCGGGGTGAAGCGGTCCTCGCCGTACAGGATCATGCTGTGGCTGCAGTCGAGCATCAGCACGGTGGCGCACGAGCTCTGGTACTCGCCCTGGGCGACCATCAGATCCTGGTAGTCGATGTCGATGCCGCTCGTCGCCACGGCCGGCGCCAGGCCGGGCTCGGGCTGGTAGGCTTCGTGGCCCAGTTCGAGCCGGGCCGGGCCTGCGCCTGCTTCCGTGGCGTTTCTCTCCGCGGCCTGCCGCGTCACCGCGTTCAGGATGGTGGCCGTGGCATCGATGTTGAGCGTGTCGCCGAACTCATACGGCTTGGGTGCGCCGCTGGTCTCGACGCCGGTCGACAGGTCGCGCGTGTCGTGCCGGCCCGCGCTGCTGTGACCGAGCGAGCCGAGCAGATCCCGCAGCGCCTTGAATCCCAGGAAGTCCAGCGCCTTGTCGGTGACCTCGAAGTGCACCTCACCCGGATCGCCCTCTCCGGCACCGCCCGCCTGCTGTCGCCGTTGCCGCTCGGCCTCGAGGTCGGGCGCGGGGCTGATGTAGCCCGACTCCTGCATCCGCTGGATGATCTGCTCGATGAGTTGCTCGAGCTGTTCGCGGATCTCCTCTTCACTGCCTTCGGCCTGGTCGCCGAACAGCTTGTCGACGACGTCCGGCGGCAGCACGCCGCCGCTGAACAGCGCTTCAAGGATCGCGTCGTGCAGCGCCTGCATCGTCCGATCCATGCCGCCCGTCGGATCCCACGGGTTGTCGAACCCGCTCGAGAGCAGCAGGTCGCTCAGCTTCGACATGAGCTCGTCCATGTCGAGATCGTCGAGCGGGTTCGGGACGTACTTCGAGTACTTGAATTTCATCGTCTCAGACCGCGCGCCATCGGGATGTCCTCCGGGCCTGCGTCAGTTGTAGTACCGCTTCTTCTTCCGCCCGCCGCCCTCGTGCCCCGGCTCGTTGTCATCGTCGGGGGTGAGCACCGGCGTGCGGCGTTCCGTGGCCGCGGCGGGCCGGCGCGCCGGCTCCGCGCCGTGGAAGCCGCGCCCGTCGCTGCGGCTGATCTTCTTCTGCGCGTACAGACCTTCGAGCACGAAGTCGATGGCGGCGGCCAGCAGCGGCGCCGGGGCGTCGGGAGGAATCCCCGCCCGGCGCGCGGTCTCGACCAGGCCCTGCACCTTGCGGGCCTCGTCCAGGACGGTCGCGGCCGGCTCGAGATCGCCCAGGTTCAGCGACCCTCCCAGGTCGAACCATTCGACGATGCCGCGCATGTCGGCGTCGGGGAAGCGGCCGTCGAAGACGTTGGCGACCGCCGCGCGAATCAACTCCCGCCCGATCTGGTCGGCGCCCTTCAGCTCGCCCTCGTACTCGAGCTCGAGCTTGCCGGTCATCGAGGGCAGCGCCGCGTAGATGTCGATGACGCGGGGCACCACCGGCGACTCGCCAGCCGCCAGCGCGCGCCGCTCGGCGTTGGAGACCACGCTCTCGAGCACGCTGATGGGCATCCGCTGGCTGACGCCCGACCGCTTGTCCACACGACGGTCCTGGCGGGCCTGGAACGCCAGCTCTTCGACCGCCTCGCGCACGAACGCCGGGACCAGCACCGACGTGCCGCGCTCGGTCCACGCCTCCTGCGCGGTGATGGCCATGGCCTCGGCGCGTGACGAGAGGTAGTGCGTGCGGATCTCGGCGCCGATGCGGTCCTTGAGTGGCGTGATGATCTTGCCGCGCGCGGTGTAGTCCTCGGGATTGGCCGAGAAGACCACCATCACGTCGAGGGGCAGGCGGACCGGGTAGCCTTTAATCTGCACATCGCCTTCCTGCAGGATGTTGAACAGGCCCACCTGGATCTTGCCGGCGAGGTCCGGCAGCTCGTTGATGGCGAAGATCCCGCGGTTGGCGCGTGGCAACAGGCCGAAGTGCATCGCCAGTTCGCTGCCCAGCTGCAGCCCGGTCTTCGCCGCCTTGATCGGGTCGATGTCGCCAATCATATCGGCGATGGTCACGTCCGGCGTCGCGAGCTTCTCGATGTAGCGGGCCTCGCGCGGCAGCCAGGCGATGGGCATCGCGTCGCCTTGCTCGCTCACGAGGTGGCGCGCGTACGCGGAGAGGGGCGCGAGTGGGTCGTCATTGATCTCGCTGCCCGGCACCACCGGCAGCCACTCGTCCAGCAGCGTCGTCAGGGCTCGCAGGATGCGGGTCTTGGCCTGCCCGCGCAGGCCCAGCAGAATGAAGTGGTGCCGCGACAGGATGGCGTTGGCCAGCTGCGGCACCACCGTGTCGTCGTAGCCGATGATGCCCGGAAAGAGTGTTTCGCGGCGGCGGAGCCGTTCAGTGAGGTTGTCGCGGACCTCGTCCTTGACGGGTCGGCGCCGGTACGCGCCGCTGGCGACGGCAGCCTTCAGCTCGCCCAGGGTCTCGATGCGGGGTGGTGCGGACATGTCGCCTATTATGACTCCGTGCCGGCCCGCCCTGGTTCGCTTCCCACGGTCTTCCAGACGAGTCGCCCACTGGTGTTCGCGCATCGAGGCGGAGCCGCGCTCGCGCCCGAGAACACGGTGATTGCGTTCGAGGGCGGCCTCTCGCATGGCGCCGACGGCATGGAGCTCGACGTGCACCTGTCCCGTGACGGTGTGCCCGTCGTCATACACGACGGCACCCTGAATCGCACGACCAACGGGACGGGGGAGGTGGCGTCGTTCAGCGCCGCCGAGCTTGCGGCGCTCGACGCGGGCTCCCAATTCGACCCCGCCGGGGGCTTTCCCTTCCGCGAGCGGGGCCACGGCGTGCCCACGCTCGAGGAGGTGCTGGCGCGGTGGCCGGCGGCCCGGGTGATCGTGGAGATGAAGAACGGGACGGCCGCACTCGGGGTCGCGGCGGTCGCCGTGGTCAGGCGTGTGGGCGCGCAGTCGCGCGTGTGCCTCGGGTCGTTTCAGCAGGAGGCCCTGGACGTCGTCCGCGCCCTGGCGCCGGAGATCGCCACCAGCGCCTCCCAGGAGGAAGCGAAGCGCACGCTTCGCCGATCCTGGGTACGATGGCCGTTCGTCTCATCGCGACCCTACGCCGCGTTCCAGGTGCCCGAGTGGGCGGGTCGAACGCGTGTCGTCTCACGAGCGTTCGTGACGCAGGTCCACCGCGAGGGGCAGGTGCTGCAGGTGTGGGTGGTGGACCGCGAGGAAGACGCCCGGCGCCTGCTGGACCTCGGCGTCGACGGGCTCATCACGGACCGCCCGGACGTCCTGGTGCCGTTCCGCGACCGTTGGGCGGCCGAGAACCCGCCTTCGCTCAGCCGAACCGCGAGAGCTTCGGCAGGCAGGCCCGAGGCCCCCACCCTTCGGCCGAGAACCTGAGAACCGAGAACCCTAGAACCGAGAACCCTAGAACCGAGAACCCTAGAACCGAGAACCCCATGATCCCTCCGACCCTTCAGGACGTCTACGCCGCCCGCGAGCGCATCGCGACGCACGTGCCCGCGTCGCCCTTGATGAAGCACCCGCTGCTCGATGAGGAGAGCGGCCTCGACATCCGGGTGAAGCACGAGAACCACAATCCGACCGGCGCCTTCAAGGTGCGCGGCGGTGTGAACCTGGTGAGCTCGCTCGCGCCCGAGGAGCGCGCCCGCGGCATCGTGACCGCCAGCACCGGCAATCATGGCCAGTCCATCGCCCTGGCCTCGCGACTGTTCGGTGCGGCGTGCACGGTGTTCGTTCCCGACGGCAACAACCCCGAGAAGAACGCGGCGATGCGGGCTTTCGGCGCCACGGTGGAGGAAGGCGGCCGTGATTTCGACGAGGCTCGCGGCCGCTGCGAGCAGCACGCCGCGAGGACCGGGGCCCGCTACGTGCACTCGGCCAACGAGCCGCTCCTGATCGCGGGCGTTGGCACCTACGCCCTGGAGATCTTCGAGCATGCGCCTGACGTGGACGTGGTGTTCGTCCCCATCGGCGGCGGAAGCGGCGCCTGCGGGCTCATCACCGTCCGCAACGCGCTGGGATCGAAGGCGCGCATCATCGGCGTGGGCGCCGCGAACGCCGATGCCATCGAGCGCTCGTGGCGCGGTCCGGAACGCGTCGTGGGGGAGTCGGCCGACACGTTCGCCGAAGGCATGGCCACGCGCGTCACCTTCGACCTGACGTTCGGCATCCTGAAGCGGTACCTCGACGACTTCGTGTTGCTCTCCGAGGACGAGCTCGCCGAGGGCGTGCGTCTTGCGCTCCGCACCACGCACAACCTGGCCGAGGGTGCCGGGTCGGCCTCACTTGCCGCCGCGATGCAGCTGAAGGATTCGCTGCGCGGCCAGAAGGTCGTGTGCGTCATGTCGGGTGGCAACCTCGATCAGGCGAAGCTGCGCTGGATCATCGGCTGAGCGCGATCCGGGAACCTCGCCCCGCTCGAGGGTGTCCTAAAGGCCGTTCCTTCCTGCCTCCGCAGGAAGCACTCTGGAGGACTCATGAAGAAGCGGTTCCTGACTGTCGCCCTCGCCCTCGTTGCCCTGCCATTACTCGCCACGCCGGCTCTGGCCAACTACCGACCGGCCACCTTGTTCATCACGCACGGCATTCCCGGCGCGAATGGCTTCCCGGTCGACATCTCCGTCTCGGGCCCCGGCGGTATCCGCGCCTGCCTGCCCGGCGTGACCTTCGCCACCGTGGCCGGACCGTGGCACGTGCCGGCCGGCACTTACACCATCGCGATCCGGCCGGCCAACCGTGACGCCTGCAGCGAGGCACCCGTGCTTGGACCCGTGGGCATCCCGTTGGAGAGGGGCGAGGATGCCGCCATCGTGGCACACCTGACGGCCGAGGGTCAGGCGACGGCCGGGAAGTACAACGTGGATCTGCGGCCGGCCGGCTTCGGCAAGGCGCGCGTGAACGTGTTTCACCTGGCGGCGGCTCCCGCCGTTGACATCACGGTGAAGCGCGGCAACCGCACGGCCCTCGAACTGACCGACGTGGAGAACGGCGACTCGGCGGCCGCCGGCCTCCGCCCCGGTTCCTACGAGGTGGCCATCGCACCGGCGGGAGACCCGATCCCGGTCTTCGGGCCCGTCAACCTGCGGCTGCGTCCGTTCGTGGCGTACCTCGTGTTCGCCATCGGCTCCCTTGCCGACGGCAGCTTCACACTGGCGACGGGCCAGACCTGGGTCCAGCCCCGCTA
>Ga0209706_10000011_pt1:0-90000 | contig 91559 bp, 74 predicted proteins | sample PPLLaktember2015_6_FD_187263 | JGI IMG/M metagenome (GOLD analysis project Ga0209706, IMG submission 187263) | Freshwater sediment microbial communities from Prairie Pothole Lake near Jamestown, North Dakota, USA - PPLs Lake P8 Core (1) Depth... | ecosystem: Environmental > Aquatic >...
TCCGGAGTACCTGGAGAAGGTGGACGTGGCACTCTAAGGGTCACGAATCAGGGATCAGGGATCAGGACCCAGGACCCAGAACCCAGAACCCAGAACCCAAGACCCAAGACCCAAGACCCAAGACCCGAGAACCCTGCGTGCCCGACTTGCTGACACCGGCCGACACCCGGCCTTACCTGCTCGAACAGATCGACGATGCGGCCGTGGTGCAGTTGTACGCCGACGGCTTCCACGCGCTGCCACTCGCAGAGAAGGTGCTCGTGTGGCACCTCTACCAGGCTGCCCTGGCTGGCCGCGACATCTACTACGACCAGCGCTATCGCCACAACCTGGCGATGCGAGCCATCCTCGAGGCCGTGATCACGCACCCACAGGGGATTGCGGACGACGTATTGGCGGAGGTCACGCGCTATACCAAGCTCTTCTGGCTGAACACCGGTCCCTACAACAACCTGACGGCTCGCAAGTTCGTGTTGCGCCTCCCACAGGAGGACTTTGCCATCGCGGTGGCGCGTGCCCACGCCAGCGGCGCGCGGCTGCCGCTCGCACCGGGCGAGTCGCCCGAGGAACTGGTGGCCCGCTTCGCGCCGACCTTCTTCGACGCGTCGTTCGATCCGATGGTGACGAACAAGACGCCGTCGGGCGCGCGCGACATCCTGCACGCCAGTGCCAACAACCTGTACGACGGCGTGGTGATGGCCGACCTGGAGGGCTTCACCGAGCGTCACCCGCTGAACTCGCGGCTCGTGAAACGCGATGGGCGCCTCGTGGAGGAGGTCTACCGCGTCGGCGGCCTCTACCACGATCAAATCGTGCGCATCATCGGCCACCTGCGTGATGCCGCGGCCGTGGCCCCGCCGGGCCTCCGCGCCGCCCTCGACGCCCTGGTCCGGTTCTATGAAACCGGCAGCGAGGACCACCGGGCGGCCTTCGACATCGCCTGGGTGAAGAATCACGACACCACCGTTGATACGATGAACGGGTTCATCGAGGTCTACATGGACGCGCGCGGCATCAAGGGCTCGTGGGAGGGCGTCGTCTACTACAGCAACCCCGAGAAGACGGGGAAGATCCGGACGCTGGCCGCCCACGCGCAGTGGTTCGAGGACCACATGCCCATCGACCCGCGCTACCGCAAGCCCGTGGTGCAGGGTGTGACGGCGATGGCCATCGAGGTGGTCGTGGAGGCCGGCGACTCGGGGCCCATCACGCCCATCGGCGTGAACCTGCCGAACGACCAGCGCATCCGCGAGCAGTACGGCAGCAAGTCGGTCACCCTGTCGAACGTCCTCGAGGCGTACGACAAGTCGCAGCCCGAGAGCTTCCGCCACGAGTTCACGTGGGACGATGCCGAGGCGGACCGCGCGCGCGACTGGGCGCCGTTTGCGAGCGAGTTGACGACCGAGATCCACGAGGTGCTCGGGCACGGCTCGGGCCGGATGGCCGAGGGCGTGACGGCGCAGCCACAGGAACTGCTCAAGGAGCAGTATTCCGCGCTCGAGGAAACGCGAGCCGATCTCGTCGCGCTCTATTTCGTCGCGGATCCCTATCTCGCGGCGCTGGGCCTCCTGCCCGTGGACGAGCAGGCGACCATCGTGAGCGCCGAGTACGAGGCCTACGCCAGGAACGCGCTGGTCCAGTTGCGCCGCGTGCGCGAGGGGACCTCCCTCGAAGAGGACCACATGCGCAACCGCCAGGCCATCGTCCACTGGCTGATGGCCAATACCGGCGCCATCGAGGTGCGCATCCGCGACGGGAAGACCTACCACGTCGTCACCGACACCGCGGCGTTCCGCGACGGGGTGGCGCGACTGCTTCGCGAGGTGCAGCGGATGAAGTCGGAGGGCGACTACGTCGCGGCGAAGGCGTTCTTCGAGCAGTACGGGGTGCACTTCGACCCGGTCCTGCGCGACGAGGTGGTGGCGCGCGTGGATCGACTGAGGCTGCCGTCGTACACGGGCTTCGTGATGCCGAAGCTCGAGCCCGTGCGGAACGACGCCGGTGACATCGTGGATGTGGCGATCTCGTATCCATGTGACCTGACGCGTCAGATGCTCGAGTACTCGGGCACCTGACAGGGGCAGTCCCCGTGACATATGTGAATCGGCGACGATTACGGCTCTTCGTTCTGGCGTGCCTGGCCGTTGCACCGGCCACGGCGCCGGCGCAGCCCGGTGTGTCGGCCCAGGCCCAGGCGGCCGCCCTCGAGAAAGTCATCCAGGGCGAGGACGCGCGCAACGCGGAGCTCGTTCGCGAGGCCATGCAGGGCGGCGCGCAGCGACGCGCGGGCATCCGCGCGCTGGGCCGGCTCGAGCAGCCGGACCAGATTCGTTACGTGGCCCCGGCCCTGGGCGACGGCGCGGGCATCCGCGCCGAGGCGGCGTGGGCGCTGGCGCAGCTGGCCCGCACGCCCGAAGCGGTGGCCCAGGTGCAGGCGCTGCTCCTCGAGCGCGCCGCCATCGACGCCGAGGCCGGCCTGTGGGAAGTCTGGGGCGAGCTGGCCGCGGCCCTCGGGCGACTGCCGTACAGCACCGCCGAGCAGGTGGCGCGCACCGAGGCGATGCTGGCGGAGCAGCTGCCCTCGCCCGAGTCGTTTGCCGATCCGGAGACCCCGGCCATCGCGGGCGCGGTCCGTGGCCTCGAGGCGCTGGCGCGCGTGAGCCGGAAGATTGGCCCGCTGCAGCCACGCACGTGGGATCGCCTCCGCTGGTCCGCCACCGCGCAGCGGCCGCCGGCCGATCCGCGCTCGGCGTGGATCCGGCGCCTGGCGCTGGCGGCGCTGGTCACGGGCATCGAGGCCACGCCGTCGATTGTCGAGCGCGCGCTGGACGATCGCGATGCCGAAGTGCGTCGCCTCGGCGCGCAGGCGGCCGGCGCCGAGACGCCGATGCCCGATCGCGAGTTGCTGCTTCGCGGAGCGCTGAAGGATACGGACCCGCAGGTGCGCCTCGAAGCGCTGCGCTCGTGGGGCCGGCGCCTCCAGGCGACGTCGTGCGCCCCCATTCGCGCGGCCGTGAAGGACCCCAACCCCCACGTGATGCTGCAGGCCGTCGATCTGCTGGGCGCTCCTTGCCCCGCAAGCGAGGGCGCCGTCACCGAGCCCGCGTCCCTCGTGGACACCCTGTCGACCCGCCCGCGCGAGTGGCCCGCGCCCGCGCACGCGCTGGTGTCGCTGGCCCGTCAGGCCCCGGCGCAGGCAACGGCGGCGCTCCCGCGCTTTGCGCAGCACGCCACGTGGCAGGTGCGCATGTATGCGGCCCGCGCAGCCGAAGTGCTCTCCGCGGTCGATGTGCTCACCACGCTCGGCGCAGATGCCCACCACAACGTGCGCGAGGCGGCACTCTCCGCGCTCATCGCGCTGAAACGGCCGGAAGCCGTGGGAGTCGCGCTCTCCGCGCTGACGAGCGACGACCATCAGCTGGTGCTCACCGCCGCCGGTGCATTCACCGACGCCTCCACGGCCCAGCGGGCCGTGCCCGCGCTGGTCACCGCGCTCGGCCGGCTGACGCGGCAAAAGAGGGACACCTCGCGTGACCCCCGCATGGCCATCCTCGAGCGCCTGCTCGCCCTGGACGCGCGCGCCGCCGCAGGGGACCTCGAGAGCTACGTGACCGACTACGACCCCCGCATCGCCGCGAAAGCCGCCGAGCTGCTCACTGCCTGGACCGGCCTGCCTCGTACGGCCGCGCCACGACCGCTGCCGGCGCCCACCGTGACCCTTGCCGACGTCCAGGCCCTCCGCGGCAAGCGCCTGCGCGTGACGATGGCGGGGCGGGGCGCATTCGACATCGCGCTCGACCCGGACTTCGCGCCGCTCACCTCCGTGCGCATCGCGACGCGCGCGGCCGAGGGCTACTACAACGGCCTCACGTTCCACCGCGTGGCGCCCAACTTCGTCGTCCAGGGCGGCAGCCCCGGCGCCAACGAGTACGCGGGGGACGCACTCTACATGCGCGACGAGGTGGGCATTCACCGTCGTGGCACGGTCGGCATCTCCACGCGTGGCCGCGACACGGGCGACGCCCAGATCTTCGTGAACCTCGTGGACTCGCCGCGGCTCGACCACCAGTACACGGTGTTCGGAACGGTGGTGTCCGGGATGGAGGTCGTGGACGGCACCATCGAAGGCGACGTCATCGAACGCGTCGAGGTGGTGGGTCCCTGACGCCCTGCGCGCCCCGCATGATTTCGTCGCGCCTCCCATCGGACCTGTCCCCCAACGCCGTGTCGCGCGCGGTCGCCGCGCGCCGGGCGGCCGGGGCACCCATCATCGACCTCACGGAGTCGAATCCGACGCGCGTCGGCATCCCCTATCCGCCCAGGCTGCTCGACCCGCTCGCGGATCCGGCCGGCCTTGCCTACGATCCGCAGCCCCTCGGGCTGCCCGCGGCCCGGGACGCCGTGGCGCGCGAATACGCGCGCCACGGCCTCGACATCGGTCCCTCGAGGATCGCGCTCACGTCGAGCACCAGCGAAGCCTACGCGCTGCTCTTCAAGCTGTTCTGCGACCCCGGCGACCGCGTGCTGGTGCCCGAGCCCAGCTACCCGCTGTTCGATCACCTCACGCGCCTCGAGGCCGTCGAGACCGCGCCGTACCAACTCGAGTACCACGGCACGTGGCGTGTCGACCTGGCCTCGGTCAGGCGAGCCATTTCGCCGCGCACGCGCGCGCTGCTCGTGGTGTCGCCCAACAACCCCACGGGCTCGTTCCTCCATCGGGACGACCTCTGCGCACTCGGCGAACTCTGCGCGGCCCACGACCTGGCGCTCATTGGGGACGAGGTGTTCTTCGACTATCCGCTCGAGCCCGATGCCGGAGCCGTGTCGGTGCTGAGCCAGAGCGAGGTATTGACCTGCGCGCTCGGGGGCTTGTCGAAATCCGGTGGGTTGCCGCAGGCGAAGCTGGGCTGGATTGCGTGGGGCGGCCCCGAGGCCCGCGTGGCGGAGACGCTGCACGCGTATGAGATCATCGCCGACAGCTACTTGTCGGTCTCGACTCCCATCCAGGTGGCGGCGCCAGCCCTCTTGCCCGGCGTGACGCCGGTGCGCGAGCACATCCGGGCGCGCGTCCGCCGCAACCTGCATGCCTTGAGCGAAGCGTGCGCGGGCTGGCCCGCGGTGACGCGGATGCGCGTGGAAGGCGGGTGGTCCGCGGTGCTGCAGGTGCCCGCCATGGGGACGGAACAGGAACTGATCGTGAACCTCATCATCGAGGACGGCGTGCTCGTTCACCCCGGCTACTTCTTCGATTTCGCCCGCGAGGCCTTCGTCGTCGTCAGCCTCATCGTCGAGCCGCCGTTGTTCGATCGCGGCATCGGCCAGCTGCTGGCCCGCGCCGGCGGTGACGCGACATGACGCGCGCGAGCGGCATCAGCGTCCCGCTGTTCTCGCTGGTCACCTCGCACAGCTGGGGCGTCGGCGAGTTCCCCGACTTCGCGGACATGGCCCGATGGGCGGCCGATGCGGGGCAGGCCGCGGTCCAGATTCTCCCCATTCTCGAGCTGCCGGCGGACGAGACCTCGCCGTACTCGGCGCTCAGCTCCTTCGCGCTCGACCCGACGTGCATCGCCCTTCCGGACCTGCCCGACTTCGAGGGCATCGGTGGCGAGCTGGCCTTCGATTTCGAGGATCGGCTGGCGCTGGACGAGGTGACGCGAGCGCCGCGTGTGATGTACCGCGAGGTCCGCCGCCTGAAGCACAAGTGGCTGCGGCGCGCATGGCAGCGGTTCGTCGAGCTCGAGGTCGCGCGCGGCACCCCTCGCGCCCGCCAGTTCGAGGAGTTCTGCGCGCGCGAGGCCTGGTGGCTGGACGAGTACGCGGCGTTCCGCGCGCTGCTGTCCGCCGGGCAGAATCGGGCATGGTGGGAGTGGGACGCCTCGCTCAGGAGCGGGTCGGAAGAGGTGATGGCGCGTGCTCGCGCGGAGCGACAGGGCGAGGTGGCCTATCGCAAGTACCTGCAATGGGTGGCCGACGGGCAGTGGTCCGAAGCGCGTCGCCTGGCCTGGCCCACTCGGGTGTTCGGCGATCTGCCGTTCATGATCAGCGCCAACAGTGCGGACGTGTGGCACAGGCAGGCACTGTTCCGCCTCGATGCCACCGTGGGCGCCCCGCCCGACGCGTTCGCGAAGGACGGACAGGACTGGGGCCTGCCGCCGTGGCGCTGGGAAGCGCTGCGCGACACCAGCTACGCGTGGATGCGCCAGCGCGCCCGCCGATACGCCGATCTCTTCGATGGCTTCCGCATCGATCACCTGGTGGGCCTCTATCGCGCGTGGGTGCGGCCCCTCGATAGGTCCGTGCCGCCCTACTTCGACCCGGCCGACGAAGGCGAGCAGCGTTTGCTCGGCGAGGCGCTGGTCGGGGTGTTCATGGCCAGCGGCGCCGAGGTCGTAGCCGAGGACCTCGGCACCGTCCCCGGCTTCGTGCGCGAATCCCTCACGTCGCTCGGCGTGCCCGGCTTCAAGGTGATGCGGTGGGAGCGGCAATGGGACCAGCCGGGCGAGCCGCCCATCGATCCGAAGGCCTACCCTGAGCTCTCGGTGGCCACAACCGGCACGCACGACATCGATCCGCTGGCCGCGGAGTTGGATCCCGAGGCCGTCGAACAGGCCGTGCGCGCCCTGCTCGAATCCGGATCGTACCTCGCGCTGATCCCGCTGCAGGACGTGTTCGGCTGGACAGACCGCATCAACACCCCGAGCGTGGTCAACGAGCTGAACTGGACGTGGCGCGTGCCGCGGCCCTTGGACAGCTGGTCCGCCTGGCCCGAAGCGGTGGCACGCCGCGAGCGGCTGCGGACCCTGACGCGAGCGGCCGGGCGCTGACCGCCCTTGCCGCACCTGCCCGCACCCCCTCCGCACCTGTCGGCACCCGCCGGGGACCTTTGCCCACCGCGTCCGTCTAATCGTTCGGAGTAGAATTGCCGTTTATGTTCCGCCGCGTTGCCGTCGCCCTTGGCGGCCTGCTCGTGCTCTTCCACGCCTGGCTGCTCGGCAGCCAGCTGTGGGACGGCCAGCTGGCGGAGCCCGGCCTCGTCCTTCGCTGGGTGATTGGCATGGGCCTGGTGGCGGCTCTGGCCGGCCTGCGCCGCCGCGGCGCCTCGATGTTCTGGGGCCGGAAGGCCGTGGCCATCTGGCTGCTGGCCGCGCTGCTGCACGGTCCCGCCCTGACGAGCTCCGCGGACCAACACGCCTCTCCCGCCATTCCCGAATCGGTGACGGCCCTGGTCCAGATCGCCGCGGCCTCGGTGGCGCTCGGCCTCGGGCTGCTGCTGGTGGCGCTCATCGGCCGCCTGCCCGCCCGGGCGATGGCGTTCGTGCGGCTCGCCTCGACGCGTCCAGCCCGCGCCTTCCACGCCGGTCGCGTCCTTCGTTTCGCTCCACGCCCCCCACCTTTCGCCCCTTCGCTCGTGTTCGCGTAACCGGGCCGGGCGCTGCCTGCCCTCCGGTTTCCGCGTTGTTACCCACGGAGCTGTTTTCGCGCGATGACGCGCGCTCCCGGCTGTTCTCGGTGACGTGCCCGGCCGGGGCTGGCAAGACGGAGCGATTGAGATGGCGATTCGCATTGGAATGGCGGCGTTGGTGTTGGTGTTGGTGAGCGGCCCGCCGGCCCTGGCGGCCACCATCCGCGGCGTGGTGACGGACACCAGCGGCGCGCCGGTCGCGGGCACGCGCGTCGTGCTGCGTGACGTGGCGACCCGCCAGGAACTGGTGGTCGAGACCGGACCGGACGGCCGCTACGAGGTGGAGGCGCCGACGACGGGCACGTATCTCGTGAGCGTGACGCGCGAAGGCTTCTCGGAGGCCGCCCAGACCGTCATCGTCGAGAGTCTCGATCAGCAACTCGAGGTGCCGCTCAGCCTCGAGGTGGGGTCGCTGGCGGCAGCCGTGGTGGTGACCGCCGCGCGCGCCGAGCGCGATACGAAGCAGATTCCGCTGCACGTGGATACGCTGACCAGGGCGGCCGTCGAGCAGACCAATCAGACCTCCACCGGCGACGCCCTGACGATGGCCGCCAACATCACGCCGGTCGGCAATGGGCCATTCGGCGTGCGGCCGCGGCTGCGCGGCCTCGACTCCACACGCCTGCTGGTGCTCGTGGACGGCGAACGCCTGAACACCGCGCGCCAGGCCACCGAGCGCACAGGCGCCGAGGTGGGGCTCGTCTCGCCCGATGCCATCAACCGCATGGAGGTGGTGAACGGCGCGGGCACGCTGATGTACGGATCGGACGCGCTGGCCGGCACCATCAACATCATCACCAACGAGTCGAGCTTCACGCCGGACAACCAGTGGCTGTACGGGTTCAACGGCTTCTACAGCTCGAACGAGAATGGCATGCGCGGCACCGGGACGGTGGGGTTCACCTCGCCGAACGTTACGCTGCGCGTCCAGGCGGGAGCCGAGGACTTCGACGACTACCAGGCGGGGGACCTCGACGTCGAAGACACGCGCCCGCTGCACGACGCCGGCATTCTCTCCCAGGCCGACACCGTCGATGACAACTTCGGCTTCAACTTCAACGCGTTTCCCGAGCCGTTCAATGCCCCCTACGTCCGCACCGACAACGAGGTGCTGAACTCACAGGCGCGCGGCAATTACGTCAACGCGTCGAGCCTCATCAAGGTGGGCGACCGCCGGTCGGTGCGCATTCGCTATCAGCGGCGGCGGATGGAGGACATCGGCTTCCCCGATTTCGAGCAGCCGTATTTCTTCAACGACACCGCCCTGCCGTTCAGCAACCTGGACCGCGTGTCGGCACGCTACGAGGCGCAGGCGGTCACGCCCTGGCTCGCGAACCTCTCCGCGACGGCCTACTATCAGCGGACCGAGCGCCTGCTGCAGAACCGGCTGCCCGTACAGTTCCCCGCCCCCACCCCCACCGTGTTCTTCCCGATCAGCGTGTTCCGGCTCGACGTGTTGTCCGATACCGAGCAGCGCGTCTGGACGCCCGGCGTGGACGTGCAGGCGGTGATCACGCCCGCGGCGAACCACTTGCTGACGACGGGTTTCACCTTCTATCAGGACAACAGCAGCGACCGCCGCACGACCAGCACGCAGACCTCGCTCCTGGGGCAGGTGGTGCTCGGTCAGCGGGGGCCGGCACCGGTGGTGTTCCCAACGCCCGTTCAACTGGGGCCGCCCGTGCCGGGCAACCCGGTACGCGTGCCCGATGCCAGCCTGCGCGACATCGCGCTCTTCGCGCAGGACGAGTGGCGGATTCGACCCAACCTGTCCCTCATCGCGGGCCTCCGCGGCGACTTCTGGAACGTCACCTCGGAAGGCACGCCCGGTTACGACGTGTCGCCCGTCATCGCCGGCGCGCAGCCGCCCATCGATCCCTCCACCCTGCCCGATCCGAACGGGGACACCTACACGCGACAATCGCTGACGGGCGACATCGGCCTGGTGGCCAACCAGGGCGGCGCCGTGAGTCCATTCATCCGTTTCGGACGCAGCTACCGCCACCCGAACCTGGAGGAGATGTTCTTCGCCGGGCCGGCCACCGTCGGCAGCATCGTGCCCAACGTCACGGTGAAGCCCGAGACCGGCAACAACTTCGACACCGGCGCCAAGTTCGCGTTCGGTCGCGTGTCGGGCGGCGCCTACTTCTTCGTGAACCAGTACTACGACTTCATCGCGCAGGACCTGGTGGTGGCCGACTCGCCCGCCGGCCCGCTGGCGCAGACCACCAACTACGCCGACGTGCGCATCACCGGCATCGAGTTCTCCGCCGACGCCCCCATCGTGATGCGCCGCGGCGTCTTGACGTTCTCGGCCTCGGGCGCCTTCACACGCGGGATCATCACGGACGGCGTGAACCCGTTGAACGGTGAGGCACTGGACGACACGCCCGCGGACAACATTACCCCCTCGAAGCTCATCGCGGCTGCGCGCTTCACCGAGCCGCAGGGGCGCTGGTGGGTGGAGTACGGAATCCGGGCACAGAGCGAGGTGACGCGCGTGGCCGAGACGCTGCTCGACTCGCCGTTCCTCATCGCGCAGGACCTCTACTCGCTCGACAGCTTCGCCGTGCAGCGGATCGGGTGGGGCGTGAACCTGACGCGCGGCCGGGAGCGCCTGGGACTGACCTTCGCGGTCGAGAACCTGGCCAACACGTACTTCCGAGAGCATTTCCAGTTCGCGCCCGCTCGCGGACGGAGCTTCACGGTGGGCCTGAGCGTCGGGGCGTTCTAGGGAGGTAGAAGGCAAAAGGCAGAACAATGCAGCCGAGCCTCGTTCACTACATCCCGGTCGTCACCACGTTGCTGACGGTGCCGTTCGCGCTGGAGATCTTCCGGCGCTGGCGCGCGTTTCCGGAACGCCTGCACCTCCTCTGGTGGGCCATCGGCGTTGCCACCTACGGTGTGGGCACGTTCACCGAAGCCTGGACCACGCTGTTCGGGTGGAGCCCGGTGATCTTCCGCGCCTGGTACATCTCGGGTGCGCTCCTCGGGGGCGCACCGCTGGCCCAGGGCTCGGTCTACCTGCTGTTGAAGCGGAAGACCGCGCACCTGCTCACGGGCCTGCTCATCCTCTACGTGATTGGTGCGTCCATCGCGGTCGTGCTGGCGCCCATCGACTACGCGGCCGTCGAGTCGCACCGGCTTACGGGCCGCGTCTTCGAGTGGTCCTGGGTGCGGCTCTTCAGCCCGGTGGTGAACCTCTACGCGGTCATCTTCCTCATCGGCGGCGCGGTGCTGTCGGCCGTGCGTTACAGTGCCGACCCGTCCACGCGTCACCGGATGTGGGCGAACGTGCTCATCGCGATTGGCGCCATCCTGCCCGGCATCGGCGGGACCGCCACCCGCATGGGTTACACCGAGGTGCTCTACGTCACCGAGCTGATGGGCCTGCTGCTCATCTGGATGGGCTATCGCATCAGCGTCCGGCCGGTTGCGCCGATGACCGCGCCACCGACTCCGGCGCGATAGCGTCAGCCGGCTCGCAGGGGGGCGCCCGTCCCCCGGTTGATTACCGCTTGACCTTGTAGGTGACGAGGACGCACCCGCCGTCCAGCACGCGGCATTCCGACAGCTCGAGCTTCACGCGGCGGCCAGGATCGAGAAACGCCGGCACGCCACCGCCCAGCAACACGGGATGCACGTTGAGGCCGATCTCGTCGATCACACCGGCGTCGAGCAGCGACCGGGCAAGGTTACCGCCGCTCATCACCACGATGTCCTTGCCGGGCCGTTCCTTGAGCGCCCGTACGAACTCTCCCGCGTCCTCGCGCACCAGTTCGACGCCGCCCGCGGGCACCGACGAGAGGGTGCGCGAGAGCACGTAACCCTTCATCCCCGGCATGGTGTCAACGCCGCCCTTGGCGGCACCCTCCCACGTTTTTCGTCCGAACAGGATCGTGTCCGTTCGCGCCCAGGTCTCGGCCATCACCTGTTGCACGTCCTTGCTGAAGTGCAGCCAGTCCATCTCGCCGCGCGGCCCCGCGAAGAAGCCGTCGAGACTGCACGCCCCGCCGTAGATGACCTTACGCATGGCTGCACCTCGTCAGCGCGCCGGGGCGACCACCCTGACCCCGGGCAGTGTCGTCTGGCCGGCGAGCAGGGACGACCGACGGCCCCGGAGCTCCTGGTCGACGAACTCGCGCACGACCTGGCGTGCCACGGCAATGGAGTCGCATCAGCCTCAGTTGTTCGAGGCGGAACGACGTGGTGCCGACGGGGAGGAGCCCGGTCGGCTTCGGCAGACTCGGAGGGGCCGGCGATTGCGCCGCGCCGGCGCCACCGAGGACGACGCCGAGAACACAGACGGCGCCGACGTACCCAGGTCCGCAGATGGACGCAGATGGCACAGACACCTCCCGACCGTCAAACCCCAGAGAACCCGGCGAACCTCGGAACCCCAGAACCGCAGAACCTCAGAACCCGAGACCCTCACCACCCAGCGCCTTCACCATGATCAGGTCCCGCTGCGGGTCGCGGCCCACCCAGAAGATGTGTGACCCAGCCACGGTGAAGCCGTGCTTGCGATAGAACGTCTGCGCGCGCGTGTTGCGCTCCCAGACGCCCAGCCAGAGCGTTTGCGCGCCGCGGCCGCGGGCAGCGCCCTCCGCGGCTGCCATCAACTCGGCCGCCACGCCGCGGCCGTGCCAGGCCGGGTCCACATAGAATCGCCACAGCTCGACTGGGTGAGGCCCGGTCACGCCGTCCTCGGTTCCCGGCTTGAGCTGGGCGAAGGCCGCCAGGACGCCGTCCCGCTCGAGGAGCAGCGTATCCATGGCGGGATCGAGAATCTCCGCGCGCTGCCGGTCCTCAGTGTAGGCATTGTCGAGGTAAGCTGCCAGGTCGGCCGGGTTGTTGTCCGCCGCGAAGGTGTCGTGGTACACGCGTCGTCCAAACGACGACAGCGCGGCCGCGTCCTCGGTCGTGGCCCTGCGCACAGTCATCTCATCCTCACGCCGAAGGCGGTTCCTCTTCGGTTAGCATGACGCCAGGAACCTCTCTTTGGCGTATTACGTGCGGGACGGCCGGATGGCTTACATGGCCGTTCCGTCGAATTCGTCGTGCCGTCCATCGTGATCTTCGCGCCCTTTGTGTTCACGTGACTGCAGGAGCCTGCCATGGCCGTGTCGAGCCATCTCAAGATTGCCCTCAGCGAATACGACGCGCGTATCCGTACGTTCATCCCCGACTACGAGGAGATGCTCGCCACTGCGGCATCGGCTCTGGCGGCCGCGGGGCGGCCGGTGAAGACGGTGGTGGATCTCGGCACCGGCACCGGCGCCCTGGCGGCACGGGTGGCCAGGGCCGTGCCGAATGCCCGGCTGATCGGAATCGATGAAGACGAGGGCATGCTCGGCATGGCCGCGCGCCGGCTGAAGAAGCATGGCGCTACCCTCACGGCCGCCAATTTCGTGCGTGCCGACCTGCCGCGGTGCGACGCCATCACGGCCTCGTTCGCGCTCCATCACATCGAGCAGCGGCGCGCGAAGACGGCCCTCTATACCCGCGCCAGGGCTGCGCTGCGGGCCGGAGGCGTGCTGGTGAGCGCGGATTGCCATCCGCCCGTGAACCCCGCCCTGGCCGCCGCCGGCCGCGCGGCCTGGCATGCACACCTGGCGACGAGCTACGGTCGCCGGAAGGCCGAGTCGTTCCTCCGTGCCTGGGCGCACGAGGACTTCTACGTGCCGCTCGATGTCGAGCTGAAGCTGCTGGTGTCTACCGGCTTCACCACCGACATCGTCTGGCGCCGTGGCAGCTTCGCCGTCATAGCGGCGGTCGCTCGTCGCGCGCGCTAAGGCGCCAACGGAAACCACGAAGGCACGAAGAACACGAAGTGCCCTCGTGGCCTCCTTCTCTCGGGCCGGCAGCGTGATCCCGGCGCTAGCGCGCCGCCGCAGCACCCTTCAGCACGCGCCCGGGCCGGGCGCCGGTGTGCGCGCCCTGGTCGATGACCGGCGTGCCGTTCACCAGCACATGGCGCACGCCTTCGGAGTAGTGATGGGGATCGGTGAAGGTGGACCGGTCCACGATGGTGGCGGGGTTGAAGATGGTGATATCCGCCGCCATGCCCTCACGCAGCAGCCCTCGATCTGCGAACCCCAGGCGCGCGGCGGGGAACGATGTCATCTTCCGAATCGCGTCTTCGAGCGACAGCACCTTCCGCTCGCGTACATAGCGGCCGAGCACGCGGGGATAGGTGCCGAAGGCGCGAGGATGCGGCGCACCGTCGCCGAGCTTCGTCAGGCTGCCGTCCGAGCCGATCATCCCGAACGGCGCGCGCATCAGGCGCTCCACGTCGGGCTCGTCGTAGGCGTGGAAGATGGCGCTGCAGCCGCCCTTCAGTTGCAGGTCGATCACGACATCGGCCGTCGCTGACTGCGTGAGCGGATGGCCCGCGGCCTTCAGCAGGTCGGCAATGGTCTTTCCCGACAGCGATGGATCGAACCCGCACCGCACCAGCTGGATGCGCGATGGCTCGTCGCCGAACCGCTCGTCGATGAAGGCGAGCATGCCGTTCTTCACCTCGCCGCGTCCCTTCGGATCCTTCAGCCGCGCATCCAGCCCATCGTCGGCCATCGCCCAGCGGGGGAAGATGAGGCTCAGCCCGGTCTGCGACGCGGTGTAGGGATACTGGTCGAACGTGATGTCAACGCCGCGCGCGCGGGCCGCCTCGATGAGCGCCAGTGACTGCACGCTCTGGCCGAACTGCCGGCGCCCGCCCACCTTGTGGTGGCTGATCTGGACCGGGATCTTCGCTTCTTCGCCAATGCGGATGGTCTCCCTGACCGAGTCGAGCACGCCGCCACCTTCGTCGCGCATGTGCGACACGTAGATGCCGCCGTGCTCCCGTGCCGCGACCGAGAGGGCAATCAGTTCCTCGGTGGTGGCGTAGTTGCCGGGAATGTAGGCGAGGCCTGTCGACAGACCGAGGGCGCCGTCGCGCATGGCCTGGCTCACCAGCGCCTGCATCTGGTCGAGCTCGGAAGGCGATGCCCTGCGGTTGGCGGTGCCCATCACCTGCTCGCGAATCGTGCCGTGCCCGGCGAAGAGGGCTAGGTTGGGAGAGAACCGCGTGGTCTCCGCCCTCTCGAAATAGGGCGCCAGCGGCAGGGGAGAGCTGCCGTCGTTGCCGTCGACCACCGTGGTGATGCCCTGCAGGAGGTATCCGTCAGCCGTCGGCAGCTCGAACAACCGCTCGCGCGCGTGCGCGTGGGGATCGATGAACCCCGGCGCGACGATCAGCCCGCTGGCGTCGATGCGACGCGCGGCCGTGGCGCCCGCCAGCGGCCCGATCCGCGCAATCCGCCCGTCGACGATGCCGATGTCCGCGACGAACCACGGCGATCCGCTGCCATCGACGATGCGCCCGCCGGTGATGAGGACGTCGAACGAGGCAGGTTGCGGCGCACCCGGCTGCGCACCCGCCGGCTGCAGGCACACCGTGGCGAGCAGCACCGCGCGGGCGAGGGCCTTCACCATCTCACGCACCCGTCCGCACCCCTACTTCATCCTCGCAAGGTCGGCCTCGGCCGCGATGTATCCAAACGCATTCCATCCGCCGCCGGAGAACACCTTCTCGAACACTTCCCTCGCCTTGGCCGTGTCACCCGTGACGAAGTAGTAGTTGCCGACGCCGTAACCCTGCGTGGCAATCGTGGTGTCGTCGGCCTTGGTCGTGTCCAGCAACGCCTCTGGCTTGTCGAGGCCCTTGTACATCAGCAGGCGCCGGTGGTACGACTGGTTCTCGAGGATGTCCATCTTCGGCGTGATGCGCTCGAGGACCCTGGCGGCATCGGCCTTGCGGCCCAGGCGCATCAGCGTCATCCACATCCAGTCGCTCGTCGCCGCCACCGAGTCGTCGTTGTTCGACACCTTCATGCACTCGACGTACGCGTCGTAGGCCTTCTCGTAGTTCCCCTGCAGGTAATAGGCAAGGCCGAGGTGATACCAGATGTTGAACTGCAGCGTGCTGCGCGGGACGCCGGCCGCGTTCGGCGCTCCGTCCGGTTCCACTTCGTCCTTCTGGCCCTTGATGAGCGAGGCCGCCTTCTCGAAGTCGGCCACGGCCTTGTCGAACTGCCGCGTCGAGATGTACCGGTGGCCGCGATGGCGATAGAACCGCGGGTCGTTCGGATAGCGCTCGATACCCTTCGTGAAGGTCGCGATGGCGTCCTGGTATCGCCAGAGGTACGCCTGCCGACGGCCCAGCCAGATCATGGCCTCGGCGGTGGTGGTGTCGGCCACCGACCGCGCCTCCTGCAGGTCCTTCTCGAGCTCCTCGCGATTGGGAATCGGGTCGGGCGGGAACAGCGGCTTGCCCGTCAGCGACGTCGCCTCGGGCGCGCGCTGGGTCGGCGGCGTGGCCGGCTGCGCGGCCGCGCTCGGCTCGGGGGTAGCCGTGGGCTGGGAACATGCCGCGCACGCGGCGACGAGGACCAGGCTCAGCAGTCGATTCATAGAGTCTCCGGCCAGAGACTCTAGCACGCGCCTGTCGGCTGCCTGGCACTTCAGGCTTCTGCCGTCTGCCTTTTTGCCTTTTGCCTTACGACCGACCCACCGCGTCCTCTTCCGCGTCGGGATGATCCAGCAGGTCGGGTTGGGTCGCGCTCTGCAGCTTTCGTGGTGTCGAATCAACCGGCGCCACGGGCTTGATCGCGTCGCCCGTGGCCGCCCCCAGCTCCTTGAACTTCCGCATCGAGACCATCACCCTGGCATCGTACGCGCCCACCGCGTCGTTGAACGCGCGGACCGTCGACTCGAGCCGCGTGCCCACCGTCTCCAGTCGCTCGGTGAAGTTGCGCGCCCGATCGTACAGTTCGCGACCGAGCCGGCTGATCTCCTCGGAGTTGATGGTCAGGCGCTCGTGGCGCCAGCCGAGCGCCGCCGTCCTCAGCAGCGCGATCAGCGTGAGCGGGCTCGCGATGAGCACGCGCTGCTTGACGCCGTAGTCGATGAGGTGCGCATCCTGCTCGAGCGCGGCCATGAAGATGGCTTCGGCGGGCAGGAACAGCACGACGAAGTCGGGGGACGAGGGGAACTGATCCCAGTACCCCTTCGCGCCGAGCTTCGTCACGTGCTCCTTCACCTGTCGGACGTGATCGGCCAGCCGGCCCGATCGGACGCCGTCGTCGGTGGCCATCTGCGCGTCGAGGAACGCCTCGAGCGGCACCTTGGCGTCCACGACGATGGTGTGGTGGCCGGGGAGCTTGATGACGAGGTCCGGCCGGAGGCGGCCGGCGTCGGTGGAGGCGGTGGGCTGCTCGTCGAAGTCGCAGTGCTCGAGCATGCCCGCCAGCTCGACGACCTTGCGGAGCTGCACCTCGCCCCATCGGCCGCGGACGCCGGGCGAGCGCAGCGCGCGCACCAGCGTCTGCGTTTCCAGCTGCAGCTGCTGCTGTGTCTGCCCGACGGCGCCGAGCAGCGCGCGCAGGCTGGCCGCGTCGTGCACGCGAAGCCGGTCCGACTCGGCCAGCGTGGCCGCGACCTGCGTGAGCGTCTCGCGAATGGGGGCCACGAGGGCGTCGAGGGCCTGCTGGCGCTGCCCGAGTTCGGCGGCCGCGCTGCGATGAACGTTGCCAATCTTCTGGTCCGCCAGCTCGAGAAACTGCCGGGTGCTGGCATTGAGCGCGTTGGCCGCTAGCGCCTCGAACGAATCGCGGAGCTGTCCCTCCATCTGCTCGACGAGCGCCAGCTTCTCGGGAATGACCTGGTCGCGGTGCGCGAGCTCGGCGGCCAGCCGCGCATTCTCGGCGCCGAGGGCCGCGGCCGCCTCCGCCGCCCTGGCGCGCGCCACGAGCCAGCCGAACACGGCCCCCAGCGCGAGCGCGACCAGCCCCGTCATCCCAATCAACGCGACCGTGTCATTCAGCATCCCTTGTCCAGAATACGTCGTGCCCTTCGCGATTACTTCGTGCCCTCGTGGTTTTTCTTCACCTCGGCTGCGTCGTCGCCGCCGGCTTGGCCGGTTTCGGCAGCGCGCGCCGCGGCAGCATCTGCTCGCGGTTCGCCGCGTGGTACACGAACGCCGCGGTGATCACCGCGTTCTTCATCAAGTCGCCCGCGATCAACTGGTCGTAGACGTCGAGGTTCGAGTGATGCGTGCGGCTGGAGTACTGCACCGGATCCTGGATGAACTGGAAGCCGGACAGCCCGACCGCGTGATACGCCAGGTGGTCGGTGCCCCCCGTGTTGCGGATGGTCAGGTCGATCATGCCGAGGTTCTCGAACGGCGCCATCCACGCGCGGAAGATCGGGGCCACGGCCTCGTTCCCCTGCAGGTAGACGCCGCGATAGGCCCCGGTGCCGTTGTCCATATTGAAGTACGCGGCCAGCTTCGCGTGCTCGGGCTTCAGCTCCATCGTCTCGGGATTGCCGAAGTGGCTCCGGACGTAGGCGCGCGACCCGATGAGGCCCTGCTCCTCGCCCGTCCAGAGCGCGAGCCGGACCGTGCGACGCAGCCGTACGCCCGACTGCTTCAGGATGCGCATCGCCTCCATCATCACGGACGATCCCGACGCGTTGTCCACGGCACCGGTCCCCGCGTGCCACGAGTCGAAGTGCGCGCCGAGCATCACCACTTCGTCCGCTTTGTCCGTGCCCGGGATCTCCGCGACGATGTTGAACATGCCGAGGTCGGCGTCGTGGAACGTGTTACGCACGTCCACCTCCATCGTCACGGTCTGTCCCCGCGCGACGAGACGTGCCAGGCGGTTGTAGTGCTCGGTGGCCACCGACAGCTGCGGCGGCACCGGTGGATCCTTCGGGTTGCGGGAGCCGCCGCCGCCGGTGAGCACGCTGCCGCTGTCGCCACGGCCGCTGCCGGGCTCGAGCACGGCGCGCACGCCTTCGGCCAGCAGGAACGCATTGCGCTTGGCGCCGAACGCCTGCGCCTGGTTGAAGTTGCCGGGGGCGCGAGCGGGCCCGACCTGCTGCTCGCGCATCTCCTCGAGCTGCTGCTCGGTGAACCGCCGCGCGGGCGGGGACCACAGCGGCTCCACTTCACGAGCCTCCTGCAGCAGGACGATCCTGCCCTTGAGCTTCCCGCGGTACTTGTCGAAGTCCGCCTCGGCGGCCATCGGCGCCAGGGCGAGGTCAGCGGTCACGAGCCCTCCCGTTCCCGGTGTCCAGGCGCGCGCGTAGGCCAGCACCGGCCAGGGCGTCGGCTTCAGCACATGCACGACGGTGCGCTCGTTGCTCCAGCCGCGGCCGAACTCCTGGCCCCAGGGCTCCTGTGTCACGTTGGCCAGGCCCCACTCGGAGAGCCGCTTCGCGGCCCAGTCGGCCGCGGCCCGCATCTGGGGCGAGTTGGTGAGCCGGGGCCCGTGCACCTCGGTCAGCCACCACGCGGTGTCCATCACCTGCGAGCGCTCGAGGCCCTCCTCCTTGATGCGTTGCACGGCTTCGAGATCTACCGGATCGGCCACCTGGGCCGATACACCCAACACACCTGCGGCAATCGCCAGGGCGCACAGGGACGGGAACAGGATGGAACGTTTGGTCACGACCGGCCTCCTCATCATTCTCGAGGCAGTGTAATGCAGGTCTGTGCACCGCTTGCCGCTGATGACCTCCGGTTCCCGATTCCTGTATCCCGAGTCCCGACTACAATACTGTTCGCCTCCCCGGGTACGGATTCCGAATGACTGATGGGCTTGGGCGCCGAGTGGCCGCCACCGACGCCGCGACGGGTGAACCCGTCGAGCACCTCGAGCTGGCGCCAGAGCTCGTGTTGCACACGGCGTTCGCCACGGTGCTGGGCGAGCGCGTGGCGCGCTTCGCCGCCGTGCGGCACGCCTCGTATGTCCACGTGCTCCGCGTGGACCGGCCGTCCATCGACCAGCTGGTCGTCGTGTCCGACGCGACACGCGGCCATCGCCTGTCGGACCTGCTCGACGCGGCGGAGGCCGCCGGCGTCAGGCCCGAAATCGACTCGGTCGTCGCGCTCGTCCGGCAACTGCTGCCGGCCGTCGCCCTCTTCTCCCGTCACAATCGCGACAACGCCATCGGCACCATCGCGCCGGAGCGCCTGTTCATCGTGCCGCCCGCGCGGGTCGTCATCGCCGACGCGTCGTTCGGGCCCGCGCTCGACCAGCTGCACCTCACCCGGGCGCAGGCCTGGCAGCGGTACCGCGTGTCCGCGCCCCCCGTCGAGGGGACCGTCACCTGCACCCCGCGCTGTGATGCCACGGCGCTCGGGGTCGTCGCGCTCTCGATGCTCCTCGGCCGACGCCTGAAGGACAACGAGTACCCCGACCAGCTGCCTGCTCTCCTGGCCGCCGTGCGCGAGCGTCACGGAGACGACGATCATCCGCTGTCCAGCGTGTTCGCCCGCTGGCTGCGGCGCGCGATCCAGCTGGACGACAACGGATTCGATTCGCCGCACGCCGCGCAGATTGCCTTCGAAGAAGTACTGGCGAGCAACCGGCGATACGTGACCGGGACCGGTGCGCTCGAGCGTTGGGTGGAGCAGCACGGGGGGCCGCTGCCCGGGATGGCGCAGCAAGAGGGTTCGAAGGCCGAAGGTTCTAACCTCGAGGGTGCAACGCTCGCGGCCACGTCGGCCGGAGGTTCGGAACCGGCGGGAGCGAGGCCCGGGATCGAGGACATCGAGCCGCCCGAGGTGATTCCGTTGTCCGCGAGGGTCGGGGTCGATGCCCCCCGGCGCTTCCTCGGGTTGCGGCCGCAGTGGGCGGCGGTCATCCTTGCGGTGCTGCTGATGCAGGCGGCCGTCATCGGGTGGTACTGGACGCGCCCGGCGCCGGGACCGGTGGCAGGCGAGGGCGAGCTGGTCGTCACCTCGCGGCCCGACGGCGCGCGCGTGGTGGTCGATGGCGACGACCGTGGCGCCACGCCGCTCACCATCACGCTGTCGGCGGGCGCGCATGTCATCGAGGTTCGCGCGGGGACGGGCGAGCCGCGCGTCATCCCACTGATGATCCGCGCCAACATGCAGACCGCGCAGTACGTCGAGCTGCAGCAGGCCACGCCGACGCCCGCGGTCGAGCGCCGCGTGCCGGCGTCGAGGGCGCCGTCGCGCCGGTGATGGAGCCCTGTCGTGCAGAAACTCTCTGGCGCCTTGCGTCCCGAGCTGCTAGCATGACCCGTCCTCCTGCAAACACGATGCGCCGGCTCCTGCCCTTCGGACTCGTTCTCGGTGTCGCCGTCTGCGGCACCGTCGCCTGCCAGGTCGCCGAGGCGCAGTCGCTCGCGGACGCGGGCGGCCCGCGCCGCACCACGGATATCGAGCTCGTGTCCGACTCCCAACTCATTGCCGGCTCCATCCAGCCCAGGGTCACGCTGGACGGTATGCTCGCGCGATACGAGGTGGTCGAGCACGACCGGCACGCGCTCGTCGCGGCGGTCCAGAGGGTTTTCGACGTGCGCCGCGTGCGCGTGGGCCAGCGCTTTACGATAGACCGCCTCTTCGACGGCCGCGTGCGGAGTCTCGAGTACGAGATCGACGGCGACCGCCGGCTGCGCGTGCTCGCAGACGAGTCGCGCGCGTTCACGGCCGTCATCGAGACCATCGCCAAAGAGATCACGGTGGACGCGGTCGAAGGCCGGATCTCGAAGGAGGCGCCCTCGCTGACCCAGGCGCTCGATGCGGTGGGCGAGCGGCTCGACCTGGCCTTGGCGATGGCCGACGTCTTCTCCGGCGAGCTCGATTTCTCGTCTGAGCTGCAGCCGGGCGACGAGTTCCGGCTCGTGGTCGAACGCAAGACGCGCGAAGGCGCCTTCGCCGGATACGGCGCCATCCTGGCCGCCGAGTTCGTGGCCAGCGGCCGCGCGCTGCGTGCGTACCGCTATGCGCCGAGTGGGGTCAGGCCCGCCTATTACGACGAGGAGGGGCGCTCGCTGAAGCGCTTCTTCCTGAAGTCCCCCCTCAAGTTCGAGCCGCGCATCACCTCGCGGTTCTCGTCCGCGCGCCGGCATCCCATCCTGAAGTACACGCGTGCCCACAACGGTGTGGACTACTCGGCCCCCTCGGGCGCCCCCGTCGTGGCCGTGGCCCCGGGCACGGTGACGCTGGCGGGCTGGACCAACGGCGGCGGCCGGACCGTGCGCGTCAGGCACAACAACGGCTACGAGAGCGAATACCTGCACTTGTCGTCCCTCCACGTCCGCGCCGGCACCCGTGTGTCGCAGGGTGACCTCGTGGGCAAGGTGGGGGCGACCGGGCTCGCCACGGGGCCGCACCTGCACTACGGCCTCCGGAAGAACGGGGCCTACGTGAACCCCGTCGTCGAGCACCGCAACATGCCGCCGGGCGAGCCGGTGCCCGCGGTCGAGCTCGCGGCGTTCGTGCTCGAGCGCACCCGGCTCTTCGGCTTGCTGCAGCCCGCCGCGGCCCGCGCCGCGAACTAGGGCGGCGCTCGGACGCCTGCCGGTTATCCCGTCGACGGCACGAGTTCTGCTACACCCCGAGCGGAGGGTTTCTTATGCTGCCAGTCCCGTATTGGATGGCTACTCGTGTGAAGTTCTTTCTCCTTTCTGTGGTGGTCCTGGCATGGGCCGCGCCCGCGGCCGCACAGGGGCCCGGTGTGCGGGGCGGGGTGTCGGTCGACCCCGATCAGGTCTACTTCGGCGGTCACTACGAGACCTCCGCGCTCGTGGATCGGCTGCATTTCAAGCCAAACATCGAGGTGGGCCTCGGCGACGACCTGGTGACCACGGCCCTGAACATGGAGTTCGTCTACAAGTTCCCCACGCGCTCGGCTTGGGGGCTCTACGCAGGCGGCGGCCCCGCCATCAACTTCTATTCGTGGGACGACGACGGCCGCGGCCGTGGCGACGACTCGGAGACCGAAGGCGGCCTGAACTTCCTCTTCGGCGTCGAGCACCAGGACGGCCTGTTCTTCGAGGTGAAAATCGGCGCCATCGACTCGCCCGAGGTGAAGTTCGGCGTGGGGTGGACCTTCAAGTAGCGCGGAGAGTGCGGAGTGCGGGTGCCGCGTGCTGACCCTCTCTATAATTCCCCCATGTCCCTCATCCACCCTTTCGCCGCACTCCGCCCCACCCCAGCGGCGGCGGCCCGCGTCGCGGCCGTGCCGTACGACGTCGTGAGCAGCGACGAAGCGCGCGCGCTGGCCCAGGGCAATCCCCTGAGCTTCCTGCACGTATCGAGGCCGGAGATCGACCTGCCGCCCGGGGCCGACCCGCACGGCGACGAGGTCTACGACCGTGCCGCGTCGAACTTCGCGGCGTTGAAGCGGGCGGCGCCTCTCGTGACGGAGGACGCGCCCAGCTTCTATGTCTACCGCCTCCACATGGGCACGCACGTGCAGGCCGGCATCGCCGCCTGCTTCTCGGTGGACGAGTACGACCGCAACCTCATTCGGAAGCACGAGAAGACGCGGCCCGACAAAGAAGACGATCGCACACGCCACATGCTGGCCATCCAGGCGCAGACCGGGCCGGTGTTCCTCACCTACAAGGCGTCTCCGGCTGTGGACGCGGTCGTCGCGCGCGTCGTACAGGCGGCCCCGTTGTTCGACTTCATCGCGCCGGATGGGGTGCGCCACGTGGTGTGGCGTGTCCCGGCGGACGAGCACGCCGCCATCATCGGTGGCTTCGCCGCCGTGCCCGTGCTCTACATCGCCGATGGGCACCACCGCGCGGCCAGCGCGGCACGCGCCAGGAAGGCGCGCGCGCAGGAGGGCCCGGGTGAGTGGGACCGCGTGATGGCTGTAGCATTCCCCGACAACCAGGTGCAGGTGCTGCCCTACAACCGGGTCGTGCGCGACCTGCGCGGGCACACGCCCGATGCGTTTCTCGATGCGCTGGCCGCCAGGGTCGGCGTCAGCGAGGGCGGGTCGGCGGCGCCGCCGCAGAAGGGCCGGATCGCGATGCGGCTGGCGGGGAAGTGGCACACGCTGGACGTCACGACGCCCGTCAACGGCGCCGCCGCCGACGCCACCGCGCTCGACGTGGACGTGCTCGAGCACGAGATTCTGGCACCCCTGCTCGGGATTGCGGACGTGCGCACGGACGAGCGCATCGAGTTCGTGGGCGGCATCCGCGGCACCGCGGAACTGGAGCGGCTGGTCGACTCTGCCGCGTTCGCCGTGGCGTTCTCGATGCATCCCGTCTCGCTGGACGATCTGATGCGCATCGCCGACGCCGGCGGCATCATGCCGCCGAAGTCCACGTGGTTCGAGCCGAAGCTGCGTGACGGCCTCCTGTCCCACGTGATCGCGTAGAGGAGAAACCACGAAGACGCGAAGGCTCTTCGTGCTCTTCGTGCTCTTCGAGCTCTTCGTGTTTCTTCGTGGCTTCGCGGTTTCTTCTGGTCTGAGGCGCCTATGACAGTTCTTGTTGCCGACAAGTTCGAACAATCCGGGCTCGATGGCCTGCAGGCCGCGGGGTGCGAGGTGGTCTATCAGCCCGACCTTTCGGGCGACGCGCTGGCGGAGGCCCTGCGATCGACCCAGGCGTCGGTGGTGATCGTCCGCTCCACTCAGATCACCGAGGCGATGCTCGATGCCGGCTCGCTTGCCCTCATCGTCCGCGCGGGCGCCGGGGTGAACACCATCGACCTGGCCGGTGCGTCGAAGCGGGGCATCTACGTGTCGAACTGTCCCGGCAAGAACGCCGTCGCGGTGGCTGAACTCGCCATGGGACTGCTGCTGGCGCTCGACCGGCGCATTCCCGACAACGTGGCCGACCTGCGGGCGGGCACGTGGAACAAGAAGGAGTACTCGAAGGCCAGGGGCCTGTATGGCCGCACGCTGGGCCTGCTCGGCTTCGGCAACATCGGCCAGGAGGTGGCGCGCCGGGCGCGGGCGTTCGGCATGCCGGTACTGGTATGGAGCCGCCGGTTTGCCACCGACGCTGCTGCCCGCCTCCAGGCGGCCGAGATCCACGGCGTGGAGGCGGTGGCGACGGCCGCCGAACTCGTCTCGCGCGCCGATGTCATCAGCGTGCACCTGGCCCTGAGCAAGGACACGCGAGGGTTCGTCAACGCCGGGCTCCTCACCCATGCGCGGCCGGGCAGCTTCTTCATCAACACCGCCCGGGGCGAAGTGGTGGACGCCGCGGCCCTGCACGCTGCGGTGAAGGAGAAGGGGCTGCGCGTGGGGCTCGACGTGTTCGCCGCGGAGCCCTCGACTGCCACCGGCGACTTCGTCGATTCCCTCGTGGACCTGCCGGGAGTGTATGGCACGCATCACATCGGTGCCTCCACCGATCAGGCGCAGGAGGCCATCGCGACAGAGACCGTGCGCATCGTCCGGACCTTCAAGGACACCGGGCGTGTCCCGAATGTGGTGAACCTGGCGAAGCAGACCCCGGCCACCCACATGCTCGTGGTACGGCATCGGGATCGCCCCGGCGTCCTGGCGCACGTGTTCGGCCAGCTCAGGGCCGCGCACCTGAACGTGCAGGAGATGGAGAACATCATCTTCGAGGGCGCCCACGCCGCCGTGGCGCGGATCAATCTCGATGGCGCCCCGCCGGACGCCACCCTCGGTTCGATCCGCACCGGTCACGACGACATCCTGGACCTCCAGGTGGTCGCCCTCGCCTGAGTGCGACAGCGCCGGCGCGTACGGCTAAAATAGAAGGTCCACGTCTGTCGCCGGCCGGTTTCTGCTGGCCCGCAGAAGGTATTCATCCATGTCCACAACCGCTGTTCACCGCGTCTTCAATTTCTCCGCCGGCCCCGCCGTGCTGCCATTGCCCGTGCTCGAAGAGGCGCAGCGCGACCTCGTGGCGCTGCCGGGCGTCGGGATGTCGGTCCTCGAGATCAGTCACCGTTCCAGGACCTTCGAGGACATCCTGGCCCGCACCGAGGCCGACGTCCGCGCCCTCGGCAACGTGCCGTCGAACTACAAGGTGCTCTTCCTGCAGGGCGGCGCCTCGCTGCAGTTCTCGATGGTGCCGCTCAACCTGCTCGGCGAGGGGCAGTCGGCCGACTACATCATCACGGGCGGCTGGGCGCAGAAGGCCCTGAAGGAAGCCAGGCGGGTCGGCGCGGTCAACATCGCCGGCTCGACCGAGAGCGAGAACTTCTCGCGCATCCCGCGGCAGGACGAGTTGACGCTGGATGCCAATGCCGCGTACGTCCACATGACGTCGAACAACACGCTGGTCGGCACCGAGTGGAAGGCCGAGCCAGAGGTCGGGGGCGTCCCGCTCGTGGCGGACACCTCGTCCGACATGTTCAGCCGGCCCATCGACGTCTCGAAGTACGGCCTCATCTACGCGGGCGCGCAGAAGAACCTCGGCCCGTCGGGCGTCACCCTGGTCATCATTCGTGAGGACCTGCTGGCGCGCTCGGCGAAGTCGCTGCACACGATGCTCAACTACGCCGTGCACGCCGAGAACGGCTCGATGTACAACACGCCGCCGTGCTTCGGCATCTACCTGATGGGGCTGGTGATGAAGTGGGCGCTCGCGCAGGGCGGGCTCGACGCAATGGCGGCGCGTAACGCCCACAAGGCCGGCCGGATCTACGCCGAGATCGATCTCAGCGGCTACTACAAGGGGACGGCCGACAAGGGCAGCCGCTCGATGATGAACATCACGTTCCGGCTCCCGTCCGAAGAGCTCGAGAAGAAGTTCGTGAAGGCAGCCACGGCCGCCGGGCTCGACGGCCTGAAGGGGCACCGATCGGTGGGTGGCATTCGCGCGTCGCTCTACAACGCCTTCCCGGAAGACGGTGTGGACGCGCTCGTGCAGTTCATGCAGGAGTTCGAGGCGAAGAACGGCTAGCCGTCAGCTGTCCTGGGGACGGCGAAACCGTCCGCCACGCCGGCGGCCGCCTCGGCGCCGCCGGCGGCGTGGGGCTTCTCCAGCCCCTGGGCCGGCACCTTCGCCCTCTCCGGGCGGCGCGGGCTGCGCGCCCAGCGCCTCGATGAACCCGCGCCAGTGCTCCACGATTTCCGGAGCACGGCCGTGGATTTCCAGCCAGGTCAGCGCGTCCTCGAACGGGCCGCGGTGCATCAGTGCCCGCTTCGCCCGCGGAGTCGACTCGAGATCGCGCAGCCGTCCCTGGACGGCCAGCACCTGGCGCAGCCGTTCCGAGTCCTTCCGTGCAATCGGCAGGAGGCCAATCTTGAGCACTGGCGGCTTCGGCCGTCGCTCGCGCCGGTCGGACGACCACGAGCGGCCCCGGGGGCGCCGCCGGGCAGCGATGGTCTCGTCCGGCGGCGCTTCCACCGTCTCATCCTCGAGCTCGGCATCGGTCAGTGGCTCGTGCGCGCGCGGCATCACGCCGATGGGCAGCAGCAACGACCCCAGCAGGAGGGGGTTGGTGAGCCTGGCCGGCGTCTCGGTGAATCGTTGCCGGTAGGTGTCGAGCGCCTGGAGCGATTCCCAGAGCGGCGGATGGACGGCGCGCCGCTGCAGCTCTGGCGTCACCGGGTCGAGCAAACCGTGCTCGGCCAGCCCGCGGAAGGTCCGCTCGGCCGCGCCCGACCGGAGGATCTTGTAGTACTCCTCGATCATCCGCGCCGGAGAGGCTGTGGCCATCAAGTGCCGCTGCTTCCGGATGGCCTCGACGATGGGGGGATCCAGCGTGAAGTTGAGGCGCGCGGCAAACGAGACGGCGCGGAGCATGCGCACCGGGTCCTCCTGGAAGCGCTGCATCGGGTCGCCGATGGACCTGATGACGCCGCTGCGCAGATCCTCGAGGCCCCCGACGTAGTCGATGATCGAGAAGGTGGCGATGTCGTAGAACAGCGCGTTGATGGTGAAGTCGCGCCGGAAGGCATCTTCCTCGGGCGTGCCGAAGGTGTTGTCGTGGCGCGCGGCGCCCTCGGCCGAGCCCTGGTTCCGGGCGCTCTCCGCCGGCGTGAGGTCCGGCTGAGCCGCCTGGTCACTGCCCTCGACGCTCTCGTCGGCCGCCACATGGCGCCGGAAGGTGGCCACCTCGATGGTCTTGGCGCCGAATCGCACGTGCGCCAGACGGAACCGGCGGCCGATAATCCAGCAATTCCGGAACAGCTTCTTGATCTGGTACGGGTGGGCGTCGGTGCCCACGTCGAAGTCCTTCGGTTGCCGGCCGAGTAGCAGGTCGCGGACTCCGCCACCGACGAGGTAGGCCGTGTAATTGAAGTCACGCAGCCGGTAGAGCACTTTGAGGGCGTCGGGGTCGATGTCTCTTCGCGAGATCGGGTGCTCGGCGCGGGGCACGATCACGGGTGCGGCCATGCAGCCCGACATTGTACCAGCGTGCTACGATGCCCCTCTGGACCTCGTGGAGAATTCCCTCGTCACCCCGCTGCGGGCGGCGCTCGGCGCGAGCCTTTCCGTCGTCGTGTTGCTGGCCACTGTAGAGCCGGCCATGGCCACCCGGGCCGACCTGGCCCGCGCATTGGCCCTCTACAACGAGCGCAAGTTCGATCAGGCCATCGAGGCCGCCGCCGCCGCACGCAAGACCCCTGAAACACAGGACGCGGCTGCGGTGGTGATGGCGCGCGCGCACCTCGAGCGCTACCGCGAAGGCGTGGACCCGGCCGACCTGGGCGCCGCGCGCGATGCGCTCGGATCCGTCCGGACCGGGGTCCTCGAGCCCCGCGTCCGCATCGAATACCTGCTGGCCGTCGGCCAGGCCCTCTTCCTCCAGGACGAGTTCGGCGCCGCCGCGGCCCTGTTCGCCAGCGGCGTCTCGGCCGCCATGGAGGCTGACGAAGCGCTGGGGGAAGCCATGCTCGATTGGTGGGGAAGCGCCATGGAGCGCCAGGCCGAGTCGAGCCCCCCGGACCGCCGGAAGGAGCTCTTGGCGACCCTCGTGACCGATATGCGTGCGGAGCTGGCCAGGCATCCCGAGTCGGCTGCCGCCTGCTACTGGGTGGCCGCGGGACTGCGAGGCGCCGGCGATTCGGTGGCCGCCTGGGACGCCGCCACGGCGGGTTGGGTGCGAGCCCGGCTGGCCGGGTCGCGATCCGCGGCCTTGCGCGCCGATCTCGACAAGCTGGTGCTGCAGGGCATCATCCCCGACCGCGTCCGCAACCTGCAGGCCGCCGACCGGAGCACCGCGGCCTCACAGCTTCGGGCCGACTGGGAGTTGGTGAAGGAACGCTGGCGCTAGCCCAAGGCTAGGCCTTCGCGTCCTTCCAGTTCGCGCCCACGCCCACGTCCACATCCAGCGGCACCCGCAGCGCCACCGCGCCGGCCATGGTCTTCTTCACGAGGGCAGCCACCTCCGCCGACTCGCCCGCGGGCGCCTCGAACAACAACTCGTCGTGCACGGTGAGGATCATCCGCGCGCGCGGGTGGGCCGCTGCGAGGGCCCGATCCACGTCGATCATCGCGCGCTTCAGGATGTCCGCCGCCGTGCCCTGGATGGGCATGTTCACGGCGACGCGCTCGGACGCCGCGCGAATCTGCCCGTTGCGGCTGGTCACCTCTGGCACCGGCCGACGACGCCCGAACATGGTCTTCACCACCCCGGTGCGACGGGCATCCTCCAGTGTCTGGTCGATGTAGGCCCGCACCCGCGGGAACCCGGTGAAATAGGCGTCGATGAACTGCTGGGCCGCGGCCTGTGGCACCCCGATGTCCTTCGCCAGCGTGAACGCCGTCTTGCCATAGAGCAGGGCGTAGTTGATGATCTTCGCCCGCCGTCGCAGCTCGTGCGGGTCGAGCGGGCTGTCGGGCCCGAACACCTTGAGCGCCGTCTGGTCGTGAATGTCCTCTCCGCGCTCGAAGGCGGCCGTGAGCGACTCGTCGCCAGAGAGGTGCGCCAGCACGCGCAGCTCAATCTGGGAGTAGTCCGCCGAGACGAGCACGAAGCCCGGCTCGGCCACGAACGCGCGCCGGATCTCACGACCGATCTCGGTGCGGATGGGGATGTTCTGCAGGTTCGGGTCGCTGCTGCTGAGCCGTCCAGTGGCCGCCACCGCCTGGTTGAACTGCGTGTGCACGCGCCCGGTCTCGGGGTTGACCAGCGCGGGCAACGCGTCGATGTAGGTGCCCTTCAGCTTCGCCAGACCACGCCAGTCGAGGATCATCCGGGGCAGGTCGTGCGACAGCGCGAGCTCTTCCAGCACCTCGACGGCCGTCGACGCCGCGCGCGCGGCGCCCGTGCGCTTGAGGACGGGCAGCTTCAGCTTGTCGAACAGCACCTCGGCCAGCTGCTTCGGCGAGGCGATGTTGAACGTCTCGCCCGCCAGGCGATGGATCTCGGCGGCGAGCTCGGCCAGCTCGCGATCGACCCGCGTCGCCTGCGTGGCCAGGACCCCCGTGTCCACGCGCACGCCCGTCCGCTCGAGCCCCGCGAGGATGGGCACGAGCGGCAACTCCAGCTTGCGGTAGACGGACACGAGCGACTCGCGCTCGAGGGCCGGGGCGAACACGTCCGCCAGCTGCAGCGCGAGGTCGGCGCGTTCGCCCGCGTAGTCCAGCACGGCATCGGCAGGCAGCTCGGCGAACGGCAGCGCCTTCGCCCCCTTTCCCCGCACCGCGTCTTCGTCCACAGCCTTGTATCCGACCTGCTCGAGGGCCAGGGGCTCGATTGCCTGGCTCGACCGGTTGGCGTCGAGCAAGTACGCGGCGAGCATGGTGTCGAGGTCCAGCCCCGCCAGCGGCACGCCGCGGCGGCCCAGGACGATGAGGTCCGCCTTGATGTCGTGGCCGATCTTCCGTGTTGCGGCATTCGCGAAGACCGGCGCCAGCAGGGCCAGCGCCCGATCGCGGTCGAGGGAGCCGTCTCCCATGAATCCGCGGTGACCGACCGGTACGTAGCGCGCCTGCCGTGCGGAAGTCGAAAGGGCGATGCCCACAAGGTTGGCCCGCACCGGCGCCGTGCCATCGGTGACGAGGCGCATCGCCAGGCGGGGCGCCTGCGCGAGTTCGGCCACCAGCGCTTCGAGCTCGTCGAACGACGTGACGAGGCGGTAGTCCTTCGTCACCGACTCGGCCGTCGGCGCGAACTCGGTGACCAGCGTCCGGAAGCCGAGCGCCGAGAAGAGCGCGTAGCATCGCTCGCGCGAGGCTCCCTGGAAGCGGAAGCGCTCGGGGTCGAACGGCACGTCCACGTCGGTGTGAATCGTCACCAGCTCGCGGCTCTGCCGCGCCTGATCGGCGTGGGTCGTGAGTGCCTCCCGGTACTTCTTCTGCGGCACCTCGCTTGCGTGCGCGAGCAGCGCATCGAGGGATCCGTGGGTGGCGACGAGATCCCGGGCGCCCTTCTCGCCGATGCCGGGCACCCCCTTCACGTTGTCGGAGGTGTCGCCCATTAAGGCCAGCACGTCCACCACCTGGTCGGGCCGCACGCCGAACCTCTCGGCCACGCCCGCTTCGTCGAACCACGCGCCCTCGTCACGCGGGTTGTAGACCCGGATGCCGTCGCCCACCAGCTGGAAGAAGTCCTTGTCGCCCGTGACGATGGCGGTCTCGAAGCCCGCGGCGGCGGCCTTCTTCGCCAGCGTCCCGATCACATCGTCGGCTTCGAAGCCCTCGGACGTGAAGATGGGCACGCCCATCGCCTCGCAGGCCTCGTGCACCCACGGGATCTGTTCCTTGAGGTCGTCGGGCATCGCCGCGCGATTGGCCTTGTAGTCGGCGGCGAGCTTTGCCCGGAACGTCTCTGTCGGCAGATCGAACGACGCGGCGATGTACTCCGGTCGATGGTCCGCGATCAGCTTCCGGAGCATCGTGACGAAGCCGTAGACGGCATTGGTGGACCGGCCGTCGGGGCCGGTCAGCCCCCGAATGGCGTGGTAGGCCCGGTACATCTGGTTGCTGCCGTCGATGAGGAAGAGCGTGGGGCGCGCCATGGAAGCGCACCCACGGTATCACCTGCGCCCGGCGCGCGGAAGGCAGGGGCGCGACCGCGAGCAGGGTATGATCGCGGATCGTGATCGTCCGTTGGAGGCGCCCCGTCCCACGTCGTGCCCGCAGGGCCTGGCTGGCCGGCGTCGCCCTGCTGCTGATGGCCGCGTGCAGCGCGAACCCGCTGTCCCGGAAGTACGAGTACGAAGAGGAGATCTACGTCGATCTCGACGGCTCGGCCACGGTGTATGTGAACGCCGCGGTGCCGGCGCTGGTCGCCCTGCGCGGCGTGGACCTGCCCGTGGATCCCGCCGCGCGGCTGGACCGCCAGGCCGTCCGGGCGTTCTTCGAATCGCCGGTCACCAGCGTGGCGAATGTCAGCACGTCGCGTCGCGACGGCCGCCGGTACGTGCACGTCCGCATCGAGGTGCCGGACATTCGCCGCCTGGGCGATGCCGGGCCGTTTGCCTGGTCGTCCTACCGGCTGGACGTGGGCGACGAGTCGGCCGAGTACGCGCAGACGGTGGGCGCCCCTGCCGGCCGGGTGGTCCCCGACGTCGGATGGCAGGGAAGCGAGCTCGTGGCCTTCCGCCTTCACCTGCCGAGCCGCGTCACCTTCCACAATTCACCGACGCGTGAGATCCGGCGCGGCAACATCATCGTGTGGGAGCAGGCGCTGGCCGAGCGCCAGAAGGGCGTGCCGGTCGACATCGATGTCCGCATGGACAGCGAATCGATTCTCGCCAGCACGCTGCTGCTGTTCGGCACGATGGTCGCCCTCGTCGCGATCACGTTCGTGCTCTTCATCTGGTTCATCAAGCGGCGCGGCGAGCCCGAGCCCGCTGCCTAGGATCGAGGTCATACCGTCATGGTCATGCCGACGTCCGGCGCCAAGCCCACCGTGCTCCGTTGCTCCCGGTGCGGCAAGTTCGTGGATTGGGAGGATGCGCGGCTGCAGATCGTCTGCGGCTGCCGGCCGCACCTGGAACTACCGCCGGTGCTCGTGCGCGAGGCCACCGACGCGGACCGTCCCGCGGCATTGACGCTCTTCGAGCGCGACTTCGGCCGCACGCGGCTCATCACCTTCGGCGAGGAACTGCACCTCGAGACCCTGCCGACCGTGGTGGCCGACCTCGAGGATGAGGTGGCCGGGGCACTCGCCTACATGGAGCGCCAGGGCACGCTGCACATCGTCGCGCTGGCGACCGATCCCTCGTGGCAGCGGTCGGGGGTGGGCGGGCACCTGGTGGCCGAAGCCGAGTGGATCGCGCGCGGCAATCGGCTCGGGCGCGTGCTGGTGGCCACCACCAACGACAACCTGCCGTCGTTGTACTTCTACCAGCGCAAGGGCTATCGCATCACGCAGGTCCTGCCGGGATCGATGACCGCCACGGGAGGGGATGGCCCGGCCACCGGCTTCGGCGGCATCCCCATCCGCGACGAGATTCACCTGGGGAAGGAGATCGACTAGCCGCCCGGCCTAGTCACCGGTCGCCATCATCTCGCGCACCTCGGCGTCGGTGCGCAGCATGTTGGTCACCTCGAACGCCCCGAAGCCGGTCGCGAGCGACCGCGCCAGCATGCGCTCGACGTTGCTGTTCACCACGCCCTCGAGCGTCACGCGCCCGCGGTTCACGACGATGTGGATGGGTGGGTTGACCATGGACGCGTAGTGCCAGAACGACGAGTTGCTGTAGATGGCCCGCGCGATGCGGAAGCGGAGCTCGTCATCGAACTGCGACACGGGCAGGACGCCGATGGCGTTCTCCACCGCGGTCACCCCGCCCACGCGCCGCACGCGCCGCTCGATGTCGTCGCGCTTGTAGGGCATGGTCACCCACCCCGTGAGCACGATGCGCCCGCTCTCGACCGATGCCGACACGCTGTCGAAGATGGTGAGCTGCGTGTAGCGCTGCACCTGGTCCGAGATCGCGTCGAACACCCGACGGTCCTCGATGTCCATCTGCGCCGACGCAAGCGCGGGGCACGCAAGCAGGGCAAGGACGAACAGGAACCTGGTGGCTGTCTTTGTCATGATGTCCACCTCTCTGGTGGACATCACTGCGAAGCGCGTGCCAGGGAAGAATGTCCTCCGCGGAGCTCAGGGCGTTGCCACATACCCTCGCCGCGCGCGCACGCGCAACGACGGGTCGCGAACCTCCAGCCGGATCGTGTGCCAACGGCCATCCTTGTGCCCCGGGCTCGGGTAGCCGATGTAGTACTGCTTGCTCAGCTCGTCCGCGATGTTGGCCGTCGCCGGGTCGAGGTCGCGCGCGTCGCGCACGATCTCGGTACGGCCGCCGCTGTCGTCCGTGATCTCGCGCAGCGCGGCCACGTTCACGCGGTCGCCCGGGCCAGTCGAGTAGGTGCCGCCTCCGCCACCTCCTGGGTACGGCGGAGGCATCGGGAACCCGCCGCCGCCACGTCCCCCGCCGCCGGGCATGGGGAAGGGAATCGGGAGCCGGGGGCCGCCGCCAACAGGTGGTCTAGGCCGGGACAGGATGGTCGGCTGCCCCTGGCCGTCGATGCCCACGGCGTACACCAGCACCTCGGTCTCGCGCACCAGCTGCCGCACTTCGCCGGGCCCCACGCGGCTGCTGGTGTCGTTGCCGTCCGAGATGATGACCACCGCTTTCTTGCGGTTCCGCCCGCCGTGCGCCATCGGGACGGCCTCGGCCACCGCGTCGTACATCGCCGTGCCTCCGTTGGGGTTCACCCGGCCCAGGCTCCAGCTCATCGCGCGGCGATCGGTCGTCCAGTCCTGCACCAGGTCGGCGCCCCCGCTGAAACGGTAGAGAAAGAAGTCGTCTTCGGGGTCCGTGAGCTGCTCCAGGAACCGGTCGATGGCGTCGCGGGCCGCAGACCACTTCTCACCCTGCATGCTGCCGCTCGTGTCGAGCACGATGCCCAGGCTCACCGGCGATCGTTCCGAGGAGAAATGCGTGATCTCCATCGGCTGGTTGTCTTCGTAGACGACGAAGTCGTCCTTGGTCAGCCCGGGCAGGAACCGCCCGCTCCGGTCGGTGACGGTGGCCGTGACGTTGATGAGCTCGACGCCGCTGCGGAAGCGGAAGCCGTCCTGGCCAGCCAGCGGCGCCGTCGCCTGCAGGCCCAGGAGAGCCACAAGCCCGAGCATGATCGCGATGGGACGCCGTGATGGGTGACGCATGGCTGGAACCTCGAACTGTGAGCGTTGCACCTGTAACTCTGAACTCTCAAGGTTTCGATAGGGCTACCGGCGCTGCCACCGGCGCCTCGCCCCGCCGATCCACGTGTGGCAACGTGCCGTCATCGGTCCGGAAGCTCACACGGTAGCGCGCCACGGATTGCGGCGCCTGCACCTTCACGACAAAGGGTGACTCGTCGCCGGAGGTCAACTTGACGAAATCGATCGGCGCCCGGGCGCTGGTCACGAACGTGCCCTGCTGGTCGAAGAGGAAGACCACGGCCGAGACACCCTCGACGCCCGATGCCGCGGGTGGGTTGCGGACCAGGCCGGCCACCGACAGCATGACGCCTTCGCGCTCGTGCCTCAGCGAGAGCAGCTCGAGGGGGGCGGCCGCCGTGCCGGGCGTCTCAGCCGCTCCGGCGTCCCCGCCGACGCGCGCGAAGGCAAACGCCCCGACGATCACCGCCAGCACGGCTGCAGCGGCCGCCAGCCCTCGCTGGCGGCTCACGCCCTCACGTGCGGGCGCGTCTGCCCCGAGGAATCCCGTGTGAACGGCAACCTCGGGCGCGGGCGCCGCGCCGCCGAACGCGTCGAGCGAGGCAGGCTGTGCCGGGGGCGCGGGTCTCCACGGGGCTGCAGCCGCAAGAACTGGAGGCGCCGGTACGGGCGCCGCAACGGGTTCGTCGCCTCCGTATGCGGCCGCCGACAACGCCGCCACGCGCGCCGCCGCGCGCCGTCGCTCCTCGTTCGAGGCGCGCCAAGCCACCACGCCCATCGTCAGGGCGACGCCCAGCGATACCACGGTGATTGCGATCAGCGCTGTCTCCATAAGCCCTCTATCTGCGCCATCTGCGGCTCATCTGCGGCTCATCTGCGGCCCTTCTGTGTCTGCGGCTCATCTGAGTCGGAACTCCACGTCCACCTCGACCACCACATCCACAGGCGTGCCCTTCATCCGCGCCGGCGCAAACCTCCACTGCCGCACGGCCTTCACCGCCTGCTGGTTCAGGTCGAGCCCCAGGCCCTTCAGCACCTTGACGTCACCGACGGTTCCGTCCCGGCGGACGACGATCTCCAGCACGACCTCGCCTTCGAGGTTCGCGCGGCGTGCCGCGTCCGAATACTCCGCGCGCACTTCGCGCAACAGGCGGGGAGGCTCGACTCCGCTGCCGGGCCGGTACGGTCCACCGCCCGTGCCTCCACCGGAGCCATCACCGATGCCCGACCCGTCGCCTTCGCCGAGCCCGGTGCCGCGGCCCGTGCCCACGCCGCCGCCCGCCCCGGGTCCCGAGCTGGGTTCCGGCTGCTCGACCTTGGCCATCACGCCCTCGCGATCGCGCGTGTCGGCGGGGGCGGTCACCACCGGCGCCATCACCGGCGGCAGCGTCTTCGCCTCAATCGGCGTCGGCGGCGGCTCCACCACCCTCGGCGCTGCCTCGAGCGGCGGCGGCAGCCGACGCACGGGAATCGGGCTGTTCACGGTCATGTTGCCCTTGCGCTCGGCCTTTGGAGGCGGCTTCTTCATCCGCAGTCCACCGCCGCCGCCCCCGCCGCCGGGGCCGGGCGTGGCCAGGAACACGAGCCGCACGGGCGGGTCCGGGTCCTTCAGTGGTTCGGTGGGCTCGCTGGCCGACGCCAGGCCAAGACTGGCCACGAACAGGATCGTGGCCGCGACCAGCCCGTGGAGACTGGTCGACACGACCAGGGGAACGGTGGTGGGGCGCGCGTGGCGCGGCGTCTCGCCGAAGAGCTCGCGCCCAAGCGCGCCAGCAGCTGACGGAAGAGCTACGGGAAGCCCGGCAGACAGCGCGCGCACGGCCCGGACGGCTTCGTCGTGCCGCACGTATCGGGTGAGCGCCGGATCCACGGGAACGCCCGCGGGCAGGAAGGCGGCCACCGATCGAATCTCTCCCCGCGCGACAAGGTGTTCCACCCACGCCTCGGAGACCTTGGCGGCGGCGGCGATGTCCTGGGCCGTGTAGACGTCAGGCGGCATGGCTTACTCGCTGGAATACATCGCAAATCCCTTGCCGTCATCACACGCCTCCTGTGCCTCGCACGTCAAGGCGAATCAGGCCGGAATCCGCCGATCTGGTCGCCTGAGGCATCCCGTGCGCACACGGCCTGCCGGAGGATGCCTACGTCAGGCGACACCATCGTCCACTTGCGACCACAGCCTTGTGCGTGCCGGCTGTTTCCTGCTAAATGACGCCCACATGCCCAGAACCCTGCTCGCCCTGGTGGTCCTCCTCTCCTCCGCCGCGTTGCCCGTTGGAACCCAGTCCCAGAAGCTCAAGGTGCACATCTCCGTCGACATGGAAGGCATCGCGGGCGTGGTCACGGGCGACCAGATCGGGCCCTCCGGATTCGAATACGGACGGTTCCGCGAGTTCATGACGCGCGAGGCCGTCACCGCCGTGGCGGCCGCGAAGGAGGCCGGTGCCACCGAGATCGTCGTCGCCGACTCGCACGGCAACGGCGAGAACCTCCTCATCGAGCAGTTCCCGCCCGATGTCCGCATCGTCCGCTCGTGGCCGCGACGGTTGCAGATGATGGCCGGCATCGACGAGACGTTCGACGCCGCCATCTTCATCGGCTATCACTCGTCCACGACGAACACCGCTGGCGTGCGCGCGCACACGTTCTCGAGCGCCACGCTCACCCGTGTGGCCCTGAATGGCGTGGAGATGACGGAAGGCGCGTGGAACGCCGCCATCGCGGGACACTTCGGCGTGCCGGTCGTGATGATCTCCGGCGACGATGCGGCCGTGGCCGAGGTGAGGAAGGTCGTCGGCCCCATGGAGGGTGCGGAGACGAAGAAGAGCCTCGGGTTCCACTCGGCGCTCACGCTGACGCCGCAGGCGGCGCTCGACCTGATTGGCCCGCGCGTGAAGGCGGGGCTGTCGCGTCGCGCCGAACTGAAGCCGTACCGGCCACAGGGGCCGGTCACCGTGGACGTGAGTTTCAAGCACTACATGCCGGCCGAGGTGCTGGCCTTCCTGCCCATGTTCGAGCGGACCGCCTCCCACACGATCCGGTTCCGGGCGAAGGACATGGTGGAGGCCTCGTCGGTGATGGAGTTCGTTGGCGAGTACCGGCCCGACCTGACGCCGTAGAGGACCGGCATCCGGTCTCCGGTCAGGATGTCGAGTGCTGAAGGCTGGAGGCGGATGTGATGCCCACTTCACGGTCACGACGGACGCTTACGTGCCTCACGGTCGCCGTTCTCATGTGCGCGCTGAGCGCCGGCTTCTCGGCGGACCAGCCTCCGGTGCCGGCGTCCTATCGGCGCGTGCCGGGCTGGGCGCCCGCGCCGGGCGGCACCAATTGGGGCCAGGTGCCGGGCTTGACCATCGACGCCACCGGACGCCTCTTCGTCTTCCGCCGCGGCGAGCCACCCGTCGTGGAGCTGGACGCCGACGGGCATGTGTTGAAGATGTGGGGCGAGCAGGGCTTCGTCTGGCCGCATGGGATTCGCGTGGACCACGAGGGCTTCCTGTGGATCACGGATGGCCGCGCGCGTGACGGGCGGGGGCAGCAGGTTTACAAGTATCGCCGTGACGGCACGCTGGTGATGACGCTCGGCACGGCCGGTATCGCCGGCGAGGCCACGGGCCTCTTCAACGGCCCCTGCGACGTTGCGGTCGCCGCCAACGGCGACATCTTCGTGGCCGACGGTCACTGGAACGCCCGCGTCGTGAAGTTCGCGAAGGACGGCACGTTCATCAAGGCGTGGGGGAAGAAGGGCAGTGGACCGGGCGAGTTCGACGTGCCCCACACCATCGCCATCGACAAGCGCGGGCGTGTGCTGGTGGGCGACCGATCCAATAAACGCATCCAGGTGTTCGACCAGGACGGCGCGTTCCTCGATCAATGGACACATCTCGGCTCGCCGAGCGGCATGTTCATCGCGCCCGACGACACGCTCTACGTGGTGGACTACAACGACCGCAAGGGCATCTTCATCGCGAGCGCCGAAGCCGGCGTCGTCCGCCAGAAGCTGGATGATGCGGTGCCCGAGTCGGTGGCGGTGGATGCGGTGGGCAACATCTACGTGGGCGAGACGGTGCCGGGCGAGACGCTCACGGGGCTGCCGGGTGGCAACATCATCCGCAAGTTCACGCGGGATCGCTAATCATCCAATCGCGCCGCCACCCAATCACCCCACCCAATCACCCAATCATCCGTTGACAATCGCCCAATCACCAATCGGCGATCGCTCAATGATCCTCAGGCAGGCTTCGCCTTCAGCACGCCCAGCTGCATCAGCATGCTGGTGAAATCGTAGAGGCGCCGCTCCTGGGCGATCAGCCCGTCGTGCAGCGTGAAGAAGTACGCCATGGTCCGCTCAATCCGGCGGCCCGTGGCCGGCATGCCGAAGACCTCGCCGGCGTGGGTCGATTGGACCGTCCAGACAATGACCGCGCGGGCCGGGTCGCTGTTGCTGACGATGGTGTCTTCGACGCGGACGCTCGGATGGGCGAAGGCCCTGAACAGATCGGCGTAAGACTTCTCGACTTGCGGCCGGCCCTTCAGCGTCCCGAAAATCGGGCTCACGAGCACACAGTCGTCGCTGTAGCAGGCGCTGAGCGCCGCCAGGTCCTGGCGCTCCCAGGCACGCACGAACCGGTCGAGGAACGAACGGATCTCGTCGCTCGTCATGGCGGGGCCTCCGGTCTGGAACGGACCGCCATCTTACCAGTGCGCGCCAGTCGGGGCCCCTCACATTTGAGCTGTCCCCGGGCCGCGACCGATCGGCGACCCGGGGCCTGTCCGGTGGCAGATAACCCGGCCAGGAGCCTGTACCGTTCGGCCACTGGTCTCGCTCGGCCCAGGTTCTGAATTACATGGAGGTGCCATGGGCGAAGCCGGGCCCCTCGGCCACGGCCCTGATGAAAACGGGCCATTGGCGCCCTGCTCACGGCTCACGCTGCGCCCTTCAGCCCCTCCACGAACCGGACACCTTCCTTCTCCGCAAGCATCCGCACGGGCTTGAACCCCGCCGCGGCCATGTCGTGCTCGGCGGCGTACCCCTCCGGTCGCGTGATGTGACCGCCCAGCAGGCCCTTCACCGACACGCGCTCGACCAACTCGACCCGTCCGCCGCCTCGCAGCACGCGGAGCGCTTCGCCCAGCGCCGCACGGCGATCGGCCTCGGGCAGCCGCGCGAACGTGCCGCGTGTGTCGTCCACCACCACCATGTCCATGCTCGCAGCGTCGACGCCGAATGCGCCGGGCGGCACCACGCGCACGTCGATGAGCGCGCCTACGCCAGCGCCCACCTTCCGCGCTCGCGCCGCACCCTCCTCGTCGAACGCCACGACCGCGCACGTGCCGCTCAGGCCCACCTTGGCCGCGAGCCCCCCCAGCAGCGCCTGGTCGTCGCACCCGATCTGCAGGAAGCGCTCGCCCATGCGGACGCCGGTCATCGTCACGTGGAGGGGGTCCATCTGGCGGTGGCGGCGCATCGTGCGCAGGAACTGGCCAATCATGGCCCCATGATAAGATCGACCGGTTGTGAAGACGCCAATAAACATCGCTCCTGCACAGGGGAAACTGGGTGTCCTGCTCGTGGGTCTGGGTGCCGTCAGCACCACGACGATCGCGGGCGTGGCCGCCATCCGCAAAGGCCTCGCGCAGCCCATCGGATCGCTCACCCAGATGGGCACCATCCGCCTCGGCAAGCGCACCGATGGCCGCTCACCGAAGATCAAGGACTTCATCGATCTGGCCCGCCTGGACGACATCGTCTTCGGCGGCTGGGACATCTTCGAGGAAGACTGCTACGCCGCCGCCCGCACCGCGGGCGTGCTCGAGCCCGCGCTCCTCGATCAGGTCCGCGGCGAGATGGAAGCCATCAAGCCCATGCCGGCCGTCTTCGACCAGCGCTACGTCAAGCGCTTGAACGGGCCCAACGTCAAGAAGGGCAGGAACAAGAAGGATCTCGCCGAGCAGCTCATCGCCGACATCCGCGCCTTCAAGGAGAAGAACGGCTGCTCGCGGCTGGTGATGGTGTGGTGCGGCAGCACCGAAGTGTTCATGACGGAAGGCCCGGTGCACCAGTCGCTCGCCGCCCTCGAGAAGGGCCTCGAGGAGAGCGACGATGCCATCCCGTCGAGCATGGTGTACGCGTACGCGGCCCTCAAGGAGGGCATCCCGTTCGCCAACGCCGCGCCCAACCTCACCGCCGACGTGCCCGCGATGCTGGAGCTGGCCAACCAGACGAAGGCGCCGATCGCCGGCAACGACATGAAGACGGGGCAGACGCTCATCAAGACGGTGATCGCGCCCGGCCTGAAGGCGCGCCTGCTGGGCGTGCGCGGGTGGTACTCCACCAACATCCTCGGCAACCGCGACGGCGAGGTGCTGGACGACCCCGAGTCGTTCAAGACGAAGGAAGAGAGCAAGAAGTCGGCGCTCGACTACATCTTCCAGCCGCACCTCTATCCCGAGCTCTACAAGGATATCTCGCACGTCGTCCGCATCAACTACTACCCGCCGCGCGGCGACAACAAGGAAGGCTGGGACAACATCGATCTGGTGGGCTGGCTCGGGTACCCGATGCAGCTCAAGATCAACTTCCTCTGCCGCGACTCCATCCTGGCGGCGCCCATCGTCCTCGACTCGGCGCTGTTCCTCGACCTGGCCAAGCGGGCCGGCATGTTCGGCATCCAGGAGTGGCTGTCGTTCTACTTCAAGGCCCCGATGCACGCCAAAGAGGTGTACCCGGAGCACGACCTGTTCATCCAGCTGATGAAGCTGAAGAACACGCTTCGTTATATGAAGGGCGAGGAGCTGATCACGCACCTCGGGCTCGAGTACTACGACTGAGGTCTTGACGCCCTGAGGTCTTGGGTCGCTCCCCAAGGCCCAGGACAGTCCCTACCGCATTCCCTCCGTCCCGCGATCCTTCTCCGCCGGGCGCTTTTTCGACTCCCGACTCCCGGTTCTCGACTCCCGTCGAGTATCATCCCGGCCATGCTTCAGCCAGCCCTGCTTGGCGGCGTGGCCATCGGGATCCTGTCGGCCCTGCCGGTCATCAATCTCGCGAACTGCTGCTGCGCGTGGATCCTGTTCGGCGGGGGGTTGGCCGCCTACCTGGTGCAGCAGCAGCGGACAGACCCCATCACGGTGGGTGACGGCGCGCTGGTCGGCCTCATGGCCGGCGCGATCGGCGCCGTGGTCTGGACCATCGTCGCCATCCCCTTGAACGCGGCGCTCATTCCGTTCCAGGCCGGGATGCTCGATCAGGCAATGTCCAGCGACATGCCGCCCGAGGCGCGCGAGTTCCTCGAGGCCCTGCGAAGCGCCCCCGTGATGGGCGCGGCCGCCGTCGTCGGGTTCTTCATCACGCTCTGCGTGTGCAGCGTGTTCGGCATGATTGGCGGCCTGTTCGGGGCGCTGTTCTTCCGCAAGAACGCGGCGCCAACGCCGCCCCCGCCCGTGCCCACGTTCACCCCCCCGACCTTCACGCCTGCGCCGCCTCCGCCCCCACTGCCGCCGGGGAATGGGACCACCTCGTAACTTTGAACGCTCGTCCTGTAGTTCCCCACCGGCCCTGCCGATACACGCAGTGGCATGCACTCGAGCTACGAGTCGTTTTTCGGGCTGTTCGAGCGCCCCTTCAGCCTGACTCCGGACGCCCGGTACCACTACCGGAGCCGGGCCCATGGGCGGGCACTGGGCGGGCTCTCCACGGGCATCACCCGTCGGGCGGCGGTGCTGCTGCTGACCGGCGACCTCGGCACCGGCAAGTCAACGCTCTGCCGGACCCTGATCCGCACGTTCCAGCGCGAGGCACGCGTCTTCTACATCGCCAACGCCCTGCTGTCGCCCGACGAGCTGTACCGTCGGCTGCTGCAGGATCTGGGAGCCACGGCGGCGGGCGGTGCCGCCATCGAGCGTCTCGCCGAGGCCGGCCGCGACGAATTGGGGCGGTGGTTGACGGAGGTGCTGCGCGCGGGAACGGGGCCGCGTCCCCTGATCCTGATGGACGAGGCCCACCTGCTGCCACCGGCAACCGTCGACAGCCTCCTCGGGCTCGTGTCCCTCGAAACGGGCGGCGACCCCTTGCTGCAGGTACTCCTGGCCTCCCAGCCGCCGACCGTCGGGGCTCCCACGCTGCCGCGGGTCATCGACGACTCGGTGCTCCACCGCGCGCGCCTGACGGCCCTCGACCTGGACGAATGCGAGCCCTATATCCAGCATCGCCTGCACGTCGCCGGTGGGGCGCCAATCGCCATCGCACCGCGCACCATCGACGTGGTGCATGCCCTGTCGGGCGGTGTGCCCCGTCTGGTCAACCTGCTCTGCGAGCGAGCCCTGCAGGAAGCCGCTGCCATCCGCATCCGCCGGCTCGAGCCTTCGATGTTCGAGACCGCGGCCGCGTCGCTCGAGCTGCTGCGGCTGAGGTCGAAACGCTTCCGCTGGTACGGCGGCCACCGCGTCGTCGCCCAGGTGCCCGCCCCCGCCCATCGCTGACCCACCTTCGCTCTCCGGGCTACGGTGGGCAAGCCCGCACCCGTTCGCACCTGCCCGCACCCGCCCGCACCCGCCCGCACCCGCCCGCACCTATAATTCCCCCATGTCCGAGATTGACGCGCTGCTCAGGGAAGACCGCACCTTCGACCCATCGGCCGAGTTCACTGCCAAAGCCCACGTCAATGACCCCGGCGTCTACGCGCGGGCGGCGGCGAACCCCGAGGCCTTCTGGGAGGAGTTTGCCCGCGAACTCGAGTGGATCGAGCCATGGTCGCGCGTGCTCGACTGGAACCCGCCCCACGCGAAGTGGTTCGTCGACGGCAAGATCAACGTCAGCGCCAACTGCCTGGATCGGCACGTGCGCAGCTGGCGGCGTAACAAGGCGGCCTTCATCTGGGAGGGCGAGCCCGGCGACCGCCGCACGCTCACCTACTTCGACCTCTATCGCCAGGTCTGCCAGTTCGGCAACGTGCTGAAGAGCCTCGGCGTCCGAAAGGGCGACCGCGTCGCGCTCTACATGCCGCTCGTGCCCGAGTTGGCCGTGGCGATGCTCGCGTGCGCGCGCATCGGCGCGGTGCACTCCGTGGTCTTCGGTGGGTTCTCAGCCGAGTCGCTGCGCGACCGCATCAACGATGCGCAGGCGCGCCTCCTGGTCACGGCCGACGGTGGCTATCGCCGCGGCGCCATCATCCCGCTGAAGCAGATGGCGGACGAGGCGCTGGCCGAGACCCCGAGCATCGAGCACGTGGTCGTCGTGCGCCGCGGGTACGCCGACATCCCCGTTCACATGAAAGAGGGCCGCGATCGCTGGTACCACGAGCTGATGGACGGCGCGTCGTTCGACTGTCCGCCCGAGGCGATGGACTCGGAGGACATGCTCTACATCCTCTACACGTCGGGCACCACGGGCAAGCCGAAGGGCATCGTTCACACCACCGCCGGATACCTGCTCGGCTGTTACGCCACCACCAAATGGGTCTTCGACCTGAAGGACGACGATGTGTACTGGTGCTCCGCCGACATCGGCTGGGTGACGGGCCACAGCTACGTGGTGTACGGCCCGCTCGCCAACGGCGCCACCGTCGTGATGTACGAAGGCGCTCCCGACTGGCCGCAGAAGGACCGCTTCTGGGAGATCATCGAGCGCTACGGCGTCACCATCTTCTACACGGCGCCCACCGCCATTCGCGCGTTCATGCGCTGGGGCACCGACTGGCCCGCGCGACGCGACATGTCCTCGCTCAGGCTCCTCGGCTCGGTGGGTGAGCCCATCAACCCCGAGGCGTGGGTCTGGTATCACCTGCACATCGGCCGCGAGCGCTGCCCGATCGTCGACACGTGGTGGCAGACCGAGACCGGTTCCATCCTCATCACGCCCCTCCCCGGTATCACCCGCACCAAGCCCGGTTCGGCCACGCAGCCCTTCCCGGGGATCAGCGCCAGGGTCCTGAACAACGCGGGTGAAGAGGTGCCCGTCGGTGGAGGCCTCCTCGCCCTCACGCGGCCCTGGCCCTCCATGTTGCGCGGCATCTACGGCGACCCGGACCGCTACGTGCAGCAGTACTGGAGCCGCTGGTCGAAGGAGATCTACTTCACCGGCGACGGCGCGAAGCTCGATGACGACGGGTACTACTGGCTGCTCGGCCGCGTGGACGACGTGCTGAACGTGGCGGGCCATCGCATCGGGACCATGGAAGTGGAGAGCGCGCTGGTGGATCACCCGAAGGTGGCCGAGTCCGCCGTGGTGGGACGGCCGCATCAGATCAAGGGTCACGCGCTCTGCGCCTTCGTGACCGTCAAGGAAGGCGTGCACCACTCCGAGGCGCTGGCCGACGAGCTGAAGAGCCACGTGGCGCACAAGATTGGCGCCATCGCCCGGCCCGACGACATCATCTTCGCGGCCGACCTGCCCAAGACCCGGTCGGGGAAGATCATGCGGCGGCTGCTCCGCGACATCGCCGAGGGGAAGACCCTGGGAGACACCACGACCCTGGCAGACCCGTCGGTGGTGGCGCGGCTGAGGGAGCAGTATCAGGAGGAAGCCTGAGGAACGGCGAACCTGTTCCGGCTTGCCCGCCGTAGCCGCGGAGCGGCGCAGGCGGGAACCCGGTGCCCCCGGGTGACGTCCTTTAGACTGATCAATATGGCCCTCATCGAGACGCGAGACCTCTGGAAAACCTACGTGATGGGCGACGAGGAGATCCACGCCCTGAGGGGCGTGTCCATCGCCATCGAGAAGGGCGAGTACGTGGCCATCATGGGGCCGTCGGGCTCGGGCAAGTCGACACTGATGAACCTCATCGGCTGCCTCGACACGCCGTCGAAGGGCACCTACCTCCTCAACGGCAAGGAGGTGAGCCAGATGAACGACAACGAGCTGGCGCGCATTCGGAACGAGGAAATCGGGTTCGTCTTCCAGACCTTCAACCTGCTGCCGCGCGCGACCGCGCTCCATAACGTGGAGCTGCCGCTCGTCTACGCCGGCGTGTCGAAGAAGGACCGCATGGACCGCGCGAAGGCTGCGCTCGATCGCGTGGAGCTCACGCCGCGCATGAATCACCGGCCCAACGAGCTGTCGGGCGGCCAGCGCCAGCGCGTCGCCATCGCGCGCGCGCTCGTGAACAACCCGTCCATCCTGCTCGCGGACGAGCCCACCGGCAATCTCGACTCGAAGACCGGCGTGGAGATCATGGCGCTGTTCGCCCGGCTCCACGAGGGCGGGAACACCATCATCGTCGTCACGCACGAGGCCGACATCGCGGCCTACGCGCACCGCGTCATTTCCATCCGTGACGGCCAGGTGGAGAAGGACTACGCGCAGACACCGCACGGCCCCGCCCACGCGGCGCCGGCGCCGGCTCAGGCACAGGCCTGAACCCCACAACCCCAGAACCCGAGAACCCGAGAACCTGAACCTAGACCGCCGCCCAATGCCCGGCGGCGATCTCCTGGAGCGGCGCCTCGCGGTTGACACGGGAAGGGTCGAGTTCGATGCGCGCCTTGGGCGCATCGGGATCGGTGACCGGCACGGCCGAGAGCAGCGCCTGCGTGTACGGGTGGCGCGCGTCCTCGAAGACGCACGCCGTCTCGCCCATCTCCACGATCTTCCCCAGGTGCATCACCGCCACGCGGCTCGAGATGTGGCGCACCAGCCGCAGGTCGTGCGCGACGAAGAGGTACGTGAGCTTCAGCTGCTGCTGCAGATCCATCAGCAGGTTGATCACCTGTGCCTGGATGGACACGTCGAGCGCCGACACGGGCTCGTCCGCGATAATGAACGACGGGTTCAGCGCCAGCGCCCGCGCCAGACCAATGCGCTGCCGCTGGCCGCCGCTGAACTCGTGGGGATAGCGATCCATGTGCGCGGGATCGAGCCCCACGAGCCGGAACAGCTCGGCCACGCGCTCGCGGCGCTCGGCCTTCGAGCCGATCTTGTGGATGACCAGCGGCTCCTCGACAATGGTGAAGGCGCGCATCCGCGGGTTGAGCGAGGAGTAGGGGTCCTGGAAGACCATCTGCATCTCGCGCCGGGCCGCGCGCAAGCGGGCGCCCGAGAACGCCAGGACATCCTCGCCGCGAAATTGCACCTCGCCGGACGTGGGCTCGACGAGGCGCAGCATGCATCGTCCGGTCGTGCTCTTCCCGCTGCCCGATTCACCCACGAGCGCGAACGTCTCGCCCTCCTCGATGCTGAAGCTCACATCGTCCACGGCGCGGACGACCGACTTCGGGCGGAAGAGGCCCCCGCCGCGCGTGAAGTGCTTCACGAGGTTGCGGACCTCGACGAGCGGCGGCATCAGGTGCGAGCCTCGACGGGTGTCGGCAGTCGGGAGTCGGGAGTCGTGTGCAGGTAGCAGCGCACGGAGTGCTCGGGCCCGAGAGCGGTCGCGTCGGGAAACGCCGTGCTGCACACCGGCATGCGATCGCTGCAGCGCGGCCCGAACGAGCAGCCTGGGGGGAGTGCGGCGAGATTCGGCACGGTCCCCTCGATGGCGTGCAGCCTCGAACCGGCCGCGCCCCCCGGGATGGAAGCCAGCAACCCGCGCGTGTACGGATGCGCGGGGTTCCTGAAGATGTCGCGCACGCGCCCCTGCTCGACGATCCGCCCGGCGTACATGATGGCGACGCGATCGGCCGTTTCGGCGATGACCCCGAGATCGTGGGTGATGAGCAGCAGGCTGACGCCGAACTCGCGCTTCATGTCGCGCAGCAGCTCGAGGATCTGCGCCTGCACCGTGACGTCGAGCGCGGTGGTCGGCTCGTCCGCGATCACCAGCGGCGGTCGGCAGGCGAGCGCGATGGCGATCATCACGCGCTGGCGCATGCCGCCGGAGAGCTGGTGCGGGTAGTCGTCGACGCGGCGGTCGGGATCGACGATGCGCACCGCCCGCAGCAGGTCGATGGCGCGCGCGCGGGCCTCGGCGCGGGTGGCCAGCCGGTGCACGCGGAGCGCCTCGACAATGTGGTCGCCGACGCGCATCACGGGGTTGAGTGCCGCCATCGGCTCCTGGAAGATGAAGCCGATGCCCGCCCCCCGTACCTGGCGCATCTCCTCCTCGGGCAGCGAGGCAAGGTCGCGTCCCTGGAACATCACGCGTCCCGCGGTGATGCGCCCTGGCTGCTGAACGAGCCGGATGATCGAGAACGCCGTCACCGACTTGCCGCTGCCCGATTCGCCCACCAGGCCGAGGGTCTCGCCCGGGCGGATCTCGAACGACACGCCGTTCGCTGCCGTGATGGTCCCCGCCGGGGTCTCGAAGGCCGTGGTCAGGCCCTCGACGGAGAGCAGCACGTCAGACATCCAGGCCCACTTCGCGGTATTCGCCGAAGACGCGCCGCAGCGTGTCGGCCACTTCGCCGACCGTGGCGCGCGCCTCGACTGCCGCGATGATGGGCGGCACCAGGTTGTCGCGTCCACGCGCCGCGGATTCGACGGCCGAGAGGGCGGCCTGGCACGCCGACTGATCCCTCGAGCGGCGGACCTCTCGCACCCGCTCCACCTGCTGGCGCTCGATCTCGGCGTCCAGCTGGAACACGTCCATCCGCGAGGGCTCGTCGGTCTGGAAGCGGTTCACGCCCACCACCACCGCTTCGCCCGCATCGATCGCCACCTGGGCCTTGTAGGCCGAGTCCTGGATCTGCCGCTGGATATAGCCGGCCTCGATTGCCGCCAGCGTGCCACCCAGCGCATCGATGCGATCGAGCAGGGCCCGCGCGCCTTCCTCGATGTCGTTGGTGCGCCGCTCCACCTCGTACGACCCGGCCAGCGGGTCGATGGTGTTGGTCACGCCGGTCTCCATCGCGATGATCTGCTGCGTGCGGAGGGCAATCCGCGCCGACTCCTCGGTCGGCAGCGCCAGGGCTTCGTCCCGCCCGTTGGTGTGCAGCGACTGGGTGCCGCCGAGCACGGCCGCCATCGCCTGCACCGCCACGCGGACGATGTTGTTGTCGGGCTGCTGCGCGGTGAGGGTGGAGCCTGCCGTCTGCGTGTGGAACCGCAGCTGCTGCGCGCGTGGGTGTGTGGCGCCAAAGCGCTCGCGCATCAGCCGCGCCCACAGGCGGCGCGCTGCCCGGAACTTCGCGACCTCCTCCAGGAAGTCGTTGTGCGCGTTGAAGAAGAAGGACAGCCGCTGCCCGAGGGCGTTCACCTCGAGGCCCGCGTCGATCGCCGCCTGCACGTAGGCGACGGCGTTGGCGAAGGTGAAGGCCACTTCCTGCACCGCTGTCGACCCCGCCTCGCGGATGTGGTACCCGCTGATCGAGATGGTGTTCCACTGCGGCACCTCGCGCTCGCAGAACGCGAAGATGTCGGTGACGATGCGCAGCGAGTGGGCGGGCGGGTAGATGTAGGTCCCGCGCGCCACGTACTCCTTGAGGATGTCGTTCTGCACCGTGCCCGACAGTTGCTTCGGGGCGACGCCCTGGCGCCGGGCGACGGCCACGTACAGGGCCAGCAGAACGATGGCCGTGGCGTTGATGGTCATCGACGTGGACACCCGGTCGAGCGGGATGCCGTCGAAGAGCACGGCCATGTCCTCGACCGAGTCGATGGCCACGCCCACCCGACCGACCTCGCCAGCCGCCAGGGCCGCGTCCGAGTCGTACCCGATCTGGGTGGGCAGGTCGAACGCCACGCTCAGGCCGCTCACCCCCTGGGCCAGCAGGTACCGATACCGCCGGTTCGATTCGGCGGCCGTGCCGAAGCCGGCGTATTGCCGCATGGTCCAGAGGCGTCCCCGGTACATCGTGGGCTGGATTCCACGGGTGAACGGGAAGCTGCCCGGAAACCCCAGGTCGCGATCGGGGTCGAAGCCCTCGAGATCCGAGGCCACCGCGAAGGCGCGCGGGCCGGGAGCGGAAGACATGGTCGGCATTGTAATCCCGTCGCCCAAGTCACACAGCGAACACAACTTATTGTGCTTTCCTCCTTGACACCCACTAGCGCCGTCCCTAGAATGAACGCCGATTCCCCAAGATCGTCCCGCCCAAATGACGACTTTGAGCCGATGCCAACCCGCCGCCCGGTGGGTACCTGTCGGCAACCGCCTCCGGATCCCAGCCGGTGGGCATTCAGGGTGAGGAGGGGCCGTCCCATGGATGACGTGGTGAACCGGTTTGCCCGCGAACTGGCCGACGCGATTGCGGCCGCCGTGTCGAACAGCGCCGAAGTGGAGGCCTGCCGCGAACGAGCGCGGGTGGCCGGGTACGAGATGAAGGTGAACCTCGAGGCGGTGGTCGGGTTCGTGAACCGATCGCAGCCCGCGGATGGCCCGGCGGTGTCGGCTCGGGTGGGCGCGGTGACCCGCGCCCTCGCCGCCCGCAAACCCTACGAGATGACCGTCAACGACCGCCGCTTCCTGCGCTCGCTGCGGATTGCCGCGGAAGAAGCCAAGGTCGAGGAACCGAACTAGGCAGGAAGCCACGAAGACGCGAAGAGCACGAAGGTCACGAAGCCCATCCTGGACCCGATGGAGTTCGTGGTCTTCGTGATTTCTTCGTGGTTTCTCTTTTCTACCGTCCGCTCGCCTGACTCGCCACCGCCGCGGCAGCCTTCTTCGCGGCCTCTGGATCGCCCAGGTAGTAGCTCCGGATCGGCTTGAGCGCCACGTCCAGTTCATAGACCAGCGGGATGCCCGTGGGGATGTTCAGCTCCACGATGTCCTGGTCGGAGATGCCATCGAGATACTTCACGAGGGCGCGCAGCGAGTTGCCGTGCGCGGCGACCAGCACGCGTTGGCCGCTGGCGATGGTGGGCGCGATGGCGTCGTGCCAGTAGGGAAGGAACCGTGCGACGGTGTCCTTCAGCGACTCGGTGAGCGGCAGGTCGGCCGTGGTCAGCGAGGCATACCGCCGATCGTGTGAGGGATGGCGCTCGTCGTCCGGCGCGAGCGGAGGCGGAGGGATGTCGTAGGCGCGGCGCCAGATCTTCACCTGCGCCTCGCCGTGCTTCGCGGCGGTCTCGGCCTTGTTCAGCCCCTGCAGCGCGCCGTAGTGGCGCTCGTTCAGACGCCAGCTGCGCTGCACGGGAATCCACAGCTCGCCGAGCTCGTCGAGCGCCATCCAGCACGTGCGGATGGCGCGAGTCAGCACGCTGGTGAACGCCAGGTCGAACGCGAAGCCTTCCTGCTTCAGCAATCGGCCCGCGACCTGGGCCTCCTCGCGCCCCTTCTCGCTCAGGTCCACGTCGGTCCAGCCGGTGAACCGGTTCTCCTTGTTCCAGGTCGATTCGCCGTGGCGGAGTAGAACAACTCTGTACATGGTGCCCCTCGCAAAGGAAACCACGAAGGCACGAGGAGCACGAAGGACGGCACGAAGTCGTCGGACAACAGCCCCAACGAGCTTCGTGTTCTTCGTGATGCCCTTCGTGTCTTCGTGGTCTCTTTGTGTTACGCCAGCTGCTTGATCGCGGCACGCCCCGCGTACTTCGCGGCGACGCCCAGTTCCTCTTCGATGCGCAGCAGCTGGTTGTACTTGGCGACGCGATCGCTGCGCGAGGCCGAGCCGGTCTTGATCTGCCCCGCGGCGGTCCCGACGGCGAGATCCGCAATCGTCGAATCCTCGGTCTCGCCCGACCGGTGCGAGATGATGCTGCGATAGCCTGCGGCACTCGCCATGGCGATGGCGTCGAGTGTCTCGGTGACGGTGCCGATCTGGTTCAGCTTCACCAGCAGCGCGTTGCCCACGCCCTCGTCGATGCCCTTGCGGAGAATCGACGGATTGGTGACGAAGATGTCGTCGCCGACCAGCTGAACGCGGCTGCCGAGCTCGCCCGTGATGAGTCGCCAGCCGTCCCAGTCGGACTCGGCCAGGCCGTCCTCGATCGAGATGATGGGATACTGCCGGACCCAGTCCGCCCACAGCGCGACCATCCCCGCCGAATCGAGCGTGCCCTCGCCAGAGCGCTTCAGGGTGTAGTGCCCCCCGCCCTCGTAGAACTCGCTGGCGGCGGGGTCGAGCGCGATGAATACATTCTCGCCCGCCTTGGCCCCGGCCTTGCCGATGGCCTCGAGCACCACTTCGACGGCCTCGCGGTTCGACTTCAGGCTCGGCGCGAAGCCGCCCTCGTCGCCCACGCCGGTGGAGAGCCCGCGGCCCTTCAGAATGGAGCGCAGCGCATGGAAGATCTCGGCGCCCGCGCGCAGGCCCTCACGGAACGAGGGGAACCCGACGGGCATGACCATGAACTCCTGGAAGTCCACGTTCGAGTCGGCGTGCGCGCCGCCGTTCAGGATGTTCATCATCGGCACGGGCAGCGTGTAGCCGGTGGTGTTGCCCGCCAGCTCGGCGACGTGGGCGTAGAGGGGGCGGCCCGCCGAGACCGCTTCCGCCTTGAGCGCCGCCATCGACACGCCGAGGATGGCGTTGGCGCCGAGCCGGCTCTTGGTGGGCGTGCCGTCGAGGGCGATCATCGCTTCGTCCAGCCCCCGCATCGAGTCGAACGGGCGGCCGACGACCGCCTTCGCGATCTCCCCGTTGACGTGAGCCACGGCCTTCGAGACGCCCTTGCCGAGATAGCGGCCCTTGTCGCCGTCACGCAGCTCGAGCGCCTCACGCTCGCCGGTGGAAGCGCCCGACGGCACTCCCGCGCGGCCCCGCGCGCCGCCCTCGAGCACCACGTCCACTTCGACCGTCGGGTTGCCCCGCGAGTCGAGCACTTCCCGCCCACGCACCTCAGTAATCGTCACGTCGCTCTCCTGGTAAGAAGCCCTGTCACGGGAACACGAAGGACACGAAGAGAGCCACGACGCGGCCTTCTTTGTCCTGGGCCAGCAGCCGTCGTGTCAAACGATGGTGCTCCTGTGCGCCTGTCGAGTCTCAAAGCCTTGCTTCGTGACCTTCGTGCGCTTCGTGTTCCCGTGACGTCATCCACGGCGATCCGCTTCCGCCTCCAGTTTCAGCGCCTCGTCATCGATCGGGCCGATGAGCGGCTCCTCGCCGGCGGCGACGACGACCACGCCGCCCTCGCTCACCGTGTGGCGGCGGCGGTCCTCGTCCAGATCGTACCCAATCCGCGCCCCGCGCGGGATGTGCACGTCCCGGTCGATGATCGCTCGCCGGATCTGCGCGTGACGCCCCACCCGCACGCCCGGCATCAGGATTGACGCGTCGATGGTGCAGAAGCTGTGCACCCGGACGTTGGGGCACAGGATGCTGCCGTGGATGCGGCTGCCCGAGACGATGCAGCCCTGCGAGATGAGCGAGTCCTGGGCCTCGCCCCGCCGCCAGTCCTCGGCGAAGACGAACTTCGCCGGCGGCGCCTGCGGCATGTAGGTGCGGAGCGGCCACTCGGGATCGTACAGGTTGAACTCGGGGTTCACGTGGCAGAGATCCATGTTGGCCTCGAAGTACGCATCCAGCGTGCCGATGTCGCGCCAGTACTTCGCGGCTTTCTTGTTCTCATCGTAGAACGGATACGCGTACATCCGGCCGCCCGGGATGAGCGACGGGATGATGTTCTTGCCGAAGTCGTGGTGGCTCGCCGGGTCGGCCGCATCCGCCTCGAGGGCCCGGATCAGCACGTCGCTGTTGAACACGTAGATGCCCATCGACGCCAGGGCCATGTGCGGCTGGCCGGGCATCGCCGGGGGATGCGCGGGCTTCTCGGCAAAGCCTGTCACCCGGTCGGTGTCGTCCACCGCCACGATGCCGAAGCGCCGGCCGTCCTCGATGGGCACCTCGATGGCAGCGAGGGTGACGGTGGCGTCCGTCTCCTGGTGGAAGCGCAGCATCTTCAGGTAGTCCATCTTGTAGACGTGGTCGCCGGCCAGCACCACGACATACCGCGGCTCCTCGCGCACGATCGAGTAGAGGTTCTGGTAGACCGCATCCGCGGTGCCCTGGTACCACTGCTCGCCGACCCGCTTCTGCGGGGGCAGGATCTCGACGAACTCACCCAGCTCCTCCGACACGATGCTCCATCCCTGCCGGACGTGACGGCTGAGCGAGAGCGACTTGTACTGGGTGGCGATGAAGACGCGCCGGAGTCCGGAGTTGATGCAGTTGCTCAGGACGAAATCGATGATGCGGTAGGGGCCGCCGAAATAGACGGCGGGCTTGGCGCGATCGCGCGTCAGGGGCGACAGCCGTTCGCCGACCCCTCCGGCCAGCACGATTACGAGCACGTCTTCGGGCTTCATGCGCTGACGATTATAGGCGGCACGCGGGCCACGGACGGGCCGGATGCGCGGCCCGCCACGCTGTCCGAAAACTCGACAGTTACCAGGCCCTCCAGCAATTGACTTCCCTCCGGCGCGCCTCCTATGATGGGGAATTCGCGGGTAAGTTGGGAATACGTACGTTCAGGAGATCTTGATGATGGCCATTCGTCGTGTTGTCGCACTCGCCGTTGCCGTTGTGTTTTCCGGCACCTTCGCGCTGGCGCAGTCGGCCAAACCCGATACCAAGAAGCGCAGCAAGCAGGAGCAGCAGGAAATCGAGCAGGTGGTCAAGCTCGTGGACGGCGTCATGGCCGGCCAGCCCGCGCCGACCGACATCCAGATGGCGATCACGCCCTACTTCCTGAAGTCGCAGGAGACGCGCACGTTCGTGCCCTTCGTCCTCGACGTGAAGGGCGCGCCCGCTGCCGATGTCGCGATGTACATCCGCGTGGTGGACCCCGCCGCCACGCCCGACCCCAAGGCGAAGAAGGTGGAGTATCCCTGGGACGACATTCACTTCGTGCCCGCCGCGCAGATCTCGGGCGGCAAGCTGCACCGCGTGTTCATGGCCACCCCCGGCACCTACGATGTCTACGTCGCCATAAAGGAGCGGCTGCCCGAGAAGGCGCCGCGTGGCCAGGTGGCCAAACTGGGCCTGCTCAAGCAGGAGATCGTGGTGCCCGACTTCCAGAACGGCGAAATCAGCACGAGCTCGGTCCTGGTCACCGACAAGGTGAACATGCTGACCGCGCCCCTGAGCCCGGACGAGTCGCGCGAGCGCCCGTTTGTGTTTGGCGCGCAGGAGCTCATGCCCGCCGACGACATGGACTTCGCCAAGGGCGAAGAGCTGTCGATCTTCTTCCAAGTCTACAATGCGGGCCTCGACCCGGCCGGCAAGCCCAACATCGTGATGGAATACGAGTTCCACAAGAAGGAAGGCGACGCCGAGAAGTTCTTCAACAAGACCAACCCGCAGACCATCAACGCCTCGAACCTGCCGCCCCAGTTCGACCCGGCCAAGTTCCCGGTCCCGGGCGGCATCAGCGTTCCCCTGGCGAGCTTCGGCGAGGGCCAGTACCGCCTGGCCGTGAAGATCAGCGACAAGGTGTCGGGCAAGGTTCTCACGCGCGATGTGAACTTCACGGTGAAAGCATCGTAAACTGTCGGTAGTCTCTGGACCGTCCCCGACAGCGCCCGGGGGCGGTCCCCACAACCTATGGGCATCACTGGTCGCCTGACCATCCCGGCGTTGACCGTCTGCCTCCTGGCAGCAGGTTCGGGTTCCGCCTTCGCCCAGGCCCCTGTTCGTCACATCTCATCCGTCACCGAAATGGCCGCAACATCCCCGGGCCAAATCGTGGGACGGGTGGCCGACGATGCCGGCAACCCGCTGGACGGCGTGGTGGTGTCTGCGCTCGGGTCGACCACGGCCTTCGCGGTTTCCGATCGGATGGGGCAGTTCTCCCTGCGGCAGCTGCCGCCGGGACCCTACCTGCTCCGGGCCCATCGCCAGGGCTACCTCACCGTCCGCGGCACCATGGTCGAGGTGCGGCCCGCCGGCCGCACGCCGTCGTCGTTCACGCTGCGGCGGGAGGGCGAGCCGTCCATCCCACGCGTGGCCGAGGCCGGCATGGGGGCCACCGCCATCGGCGCGGCACCGATCGACACGACGGACGAGCGAAGCGAGAGCGGCCTCGCGTGGCGGTTGCGCCGACTGAAGCGCAGCGTCCTGCGCGACACGACCGAGATGGCTGGGATGCCAGCCGACGAGGCCTCGTCGTTCACCGATCCGTTCGAGTACCTCGGGCGCGCCGTGGAGAGCTCGGCTCGCGCGGCAGGTGCCCTATTCGCCGACATCTCCCTGGATGGGCAGGTGGACCTGCTGACCACGGGGGCGTTCGACAGCCCGGCCGAGTTGCTCCAGCTCGACCGCACGCGCAGCGTGGCTTTCTTCTCGGTGGGCTCCAACGTCGGCGATCATGGCGACTGGGCGGTCCGCGCCGCGATGAACCAGGGCGATCTCGACTCGTGGATGGTCGCCGGCAGCTACGCCGCGCGTGCAGGGTCGCCGCACCGCTACCAGACGGGCATGTCATACAGCCTGCAGCGGTACTGGGGCGGAAACACGGCCGCGCTCGCGGCGGTGCCTGACACGGCGCGCAACGTCGGCTCGGTCTTCGCCTTCGACGAGTGGACCATTACGCCTGGCCTCAGCGTCGGCGTCGGTGCGACCTACTCTCACTACGATTACCTGGTCGACCCGTCCCTCTTCAGTCCCCGGGTTACCGCAACCTACAGCCCGACCGCGGCATGGCGCGTCCGTGGCCTCGCCTCCCGCCAGCTGTCGGCCCCCGGAGCCCAGGAGTTCCTGCCTCCGACGCGGGCATCATGGCTGCCGCCCCAGCGGACCTTCTCGCCCCTTTCCAGGGACGGCTTCAGGACACAGGGGCTCGAGCACTACGAGTTCGGCATCGAGCGCGTCTGGAATGGCGCGACCCTCGGCGTGCGGGCCTTCCACCAGAACGTGGACGATCAGGCCATCACGATGTTCGGCCTGCGCAGCCCGGACGGTCCGGCCGAGGCCATCGGCCACTACCGTGTCGGCACGGTCGGAGACGCCAGTGTCCGCGGCATGGGGGTTTTGGTCACCCATGCCCTGGCCGCGCACGTGCGAGGCTCGGTCGGCTATTCGGTGGCCAGCGCCCAGTGGACCGACGGGCCGCCGCCAGCGGACCTGGCGCGTCTGGCACTCTTCGTTCCGGGTGCGCTGCACGGGTCCGGTCGCGAACGCGTGCACGACGTCACGACCTCCCTCGAAACCGAGGTGCCACAGACGGCCACGCGCGTGATGCTCTTCTACCGCGTCAGCAACGCGTTCATCCGGCCCGACGACCCCATCGACCCCCGTGGCCTGGACGGGCGCTTCGAGCTGCAGGTGAACCAGTCTCTCCCGTTCATGAACTTCCTGCGGTCCGAGTGGGAGATGCTGGTGGCCGTGCGCAACATGTTCCACGAAGCCATGGCCGGAGCCTCCACCTACGACGAAATCCTGGTCGTGCGGCCGCCGAAGCGCGTCGTGGGCGGCCTGACCGTTCGTTTCTAACCATCCGTCGCCGTCCGTGGCGTTGGATCGCCCAGACGAAGATTTGAATTTTTGTCTGGCCCCTTGTCTTCATTTGCCACAAACTGTAGCCGTATCAGCGACTTAGGGCAGGTCCACGCCTGGTCGTACTGGTATACGGTTTGCTGCCCATTAGACAGGAAGACTGTCTCTTGATTGCTGAACCTCGGCTCCCGTACGAGCCGCGCGACACTCCCGGGTCCCCACGCCAGCAGGATTGGCGCCGAACGGCGCTGCCCGTCGTGGTCACGGTGTGCCTGCTGATCTTCGGCATTGCCAACGTGGTTTCGCGGGCCACGTCCACGGACGTCGAGGACGGCGTGCTCTGGGTGGAACGGGCCGCGGGCGTTGTGGCAGCCGAGGTAGCGGTCCCGTCGGCCGCCGAGCGCGCGGGTGTCCGGCCCGGCGATGTGCTGCTGGCCATCGACGGGCAACCGGTCGAGAGCCGCGCCGAGGTGTTCGCCGTGCAGCAGCGCGCGCGGGCTGGCGAGCACCACGTCTACACCCTCCTGCGGCTGGGCTCGCGCGAAGTGGCGCAGGTGCAACTGGCGCCTTTGCCCAACGGCGCGGGGCTGCTGTACTACCTGCTGGCCACGGTCGGCATCTTTACCCTGCTGGTGGGCGCAGCCGTCCGTACCCGGCGGCCCGACGACCAGGCCACGCTGCACTTCTTCTGGCTGTCGGTGGCCTTCTTCGGCGTCCTGGCGTTCTCGTTCAGCGGGCGGCTGGACAGGGTGGACTGGGCCTTCTACTGGGCCGACGTCGTGGCCCTGTCGCTGCTGCCACCGCTCTTCCTGCATTTCGCGCTGGTGTTCCCCGAGAGGCCACATCACCCGGGCTATGCCGCGCTGCTCGCGCGCTGGCTCCCGGCGGTCTACCTGCCGGCGGCCGTCCTCGGACTGACCCGCGTCCTGGCCCTGATGCGGGCGGGCATCGATCCGGACTACTTCGTCCGTCTCGTCGCCCTCCTCGACCGCCTCGAGCTGCTTTACCTGGCCGTGTTCCTCACCTCCGGGCTGGCCGTGCTGCTTCGAGCCCTCGCCCGGGCGCGTTCGGTGACGGTGAAGCGCCAGCTGCGCTGGATCGTCTGGGGCACGGCACTCGGTGCCCTGCCGTTTGCCCTCGGGTACGCCATTCCGTTCGCCTTCGGGGTGAATCCGTCCATTCCGATGGACTTCTCCGCCGTGCCGCTCGGGTTCATCCCGCTCGCCTTCGCGTCGGCCATCGTGCGCTACCGCCTGATGGACGTCGAGATCATCCTGAAGCGCCTGCTGGTCTACACGTCGGCCGTCGCGGCCAGCGTGGTCATCTTCGTGCTCATCCTGCGGACCTCGGGCGGCTCGTTCATCCAGAGCGAGACGGACCAGCGCTGGGTCATCGCCTTCCTGGCCACGGTCATCGTCATCCTGCTGGCGCGGCCGGTGAAGGACGGCCTGCAGCGCGCCATCGACCGGATCTTCTATCGCGACCGCTACGACTATCGCCGCGCGCTGGTCGAGTTCGCGCGCGACCTCAACACCGACCTGGTGCTCGACCGCCTGGCCGAACGCCTGGTGACGCGCGTGCGCGAGACGGTCGAAGTCGATGCCATGGCGTTCATGCTGGCCAACGAACGCGGCGACTTCGAAGTGTTGCACGTCGATGGCCTGGAGTCGGGCGTGCCGCGGCTGCTCTCGTCGTCCGGGATCGGCGGGCGTGTGGCGTCGGGCCATGCCGTGCGGCTGGACGATCCCATGGCCGCGACGCGCTTCACGGTGGAAGAGATCGAGTTCTGGCGCGACGCCGGCATCTATTACTTCGTCCCTTGCGTGTCGCAGGGGACGGCGGTGGCCGTGCTGGTGCTGGGCCGGCGCGAGAGCGGCGAGCCGCTGACGAGCGAGGACCTCGGCCTGGTGACGGCCGTGGCCGGGCAGGCGGCCGTGGCCATCGAGAACGGACGGCTCTACCGGCAGTTGCACCTGAAGGCGTCCGAGCTGGACCGCCTGCGCACGTTCAACGAGAACATCCTCGAGTCCCTCGACGATGGCCTGCTCGTGCTGGGCCTCGACGACCGGGTCGTGCGTTGGAACCAGGCGCTCGAGCGCATGTACGGCCCGACGCGCCGCGAGGCACTGGGCCAGGCGCTCGATCGCCTGTTCGACGCGGACGTGGTGGAGGTGTTGCGCGCGCAGCGTCGCGACCAGCCGCAGGGCGCCGCCGCGTTCCGGGTGCCGCTGACCGGCCGTGGCAGCCGGAGCGACGCCAAGCTCCTGGTGAACATCACCACGGTCCCGCTGCAGGCGATGGGCCCTGGCGTGCCGGCCTCGGGGACCATTGTCATCTTCGAGAACATCACCGAGCGGATGCAGCTCGAAGAGCAGCTGCGCATCTCCGAGAAGATGGCGTCACTCGGCGTGCTGGCGGCCGGCGTGGCGCACGAGGTGAATACGCCGCTCACCGGCATCTCGAGCTATACCCAGATGCTGCTGGAGGGCTCCGACCCGCAGGATCCGCGCACCGCGGTGCTCGAGAAGATCGAGAAGCAGACGTTCCGCGCGGCACGCATCGTCAACGGCCTGCTGCACCTGTCGCGGGCCGGCGCCGGCGACGCCTCCGAGCGCACGGTCGTGGACCTCAATGCCGTGGTGCACGACGTGCTGTCGCTGCTGGAGCACCAGTTCGAAAAGGGGCGCGTCAAGATTCGGCGCGAGCTGTCGGCCGATCCGGTCTCGGTGGTCGGCTTCGAGTTCAAGCTGCAGCAGGTCTTCCTCAACCTGTTCCTGAATGCCCGCGACGCGATGCCGAGCGGGGGCTGGCTGACCATTGCCACCCGCGTCGAGGGCGACGAGGTCGTCGCCGAGGTGTCGGATACCGGCGCCGGCATCGCGCCCGAGCACCTGGATCGCATCTACGATCCCTTCTTTACCACCAAGCCCATCGGCCAGGGTACGGGCCTCGGGCTGTCCATCACCTACGGCATCGTGCGCGAGCACGACGCCTCCATTCAGTGCCAGAGCGTCCCTGGGCAGGGGACGCGGTTCGCGCTGCGCTTCAGGCTGGCGCAGCCGGGAGCGCAGCTCGTGGCGATGTAGAGGCGCGCCACGGGGTGCCGGAGCAGTTCTATGCGGCGTAACGGTTCGGTTCTCGTCATCGACGACGAGGAGATCATGCGGGAGATCCTGCAGGCCCTCCTCGAGCGGGAGGGGTACGCGGTCCGACTGGCCGCGTCGGGGCAGGAGGGACTGGAGCTCGCCCGCGCGCTGCCCTTCGATGCCGTCATCGTGGACGTGATGATGCCGGGCATCGACGGCCTGCAGGTGCTCGAGGAGCTCAAGAAGCAGGACGACGCGCTGCCGGTGCTGATGATCACCGCGTACGCCTCGATGGATACGGCCATCCGGGCGATGAAGCTGGGCGCCTTCGACTACATCACCAAGCCCTTCAAGAACGACGAGGTCCTGGTGGTGCTCCGCAACGCCATCGAGCACCACCGGCTGCGGGAGGAGAACACCCAGCTCAAGAGCGATGCCGCGCGGCGGTACCACAAGTTCTCGGGCATCATCGGCCGCAGCCCCCGGATGATGCAGGTGTTCGAGCTCATCGCGCAGGCGGCGCCCAGCCGTTCGACGATCCTCATCACCGGCGAGAGCGGCACGGGCAAGGAGCTGGTGGCCCGCGCCATCCACAGCAACTCGGCGCGCTCCGACAAGGCGTTCGTCACGGTCAACTCCGGCAACCTGCCGCCCGACCTGCTGGAATCCACCCTCTTCGGGCACGTGAAGGGCGCCTTCACCGGGGCCGTGTATCCCAAGAAGGGCCTCTTCGACCTCGCGGACAAGGGCAGCATCTTCTTCGACGAGATCGGCAACATCCCGATGGAGACGCAGGCGAAGCTGCTGCGGGTGATGCAGGAGCGCGAGTTCATGCGCCTGGGCGGGATGGAGACCATCAAGGTGGACGTGCGCATCATCGCGGCCACCAACGTGGACCTGCGGCGTGAGATGGAGGACGGCCGGTTCCGCGAGGACCTGTTCTACCGCCTCCATGTCATCAGCATCGAGCTTCCCTCCCTTCGCGATCGCCGCGACGACGTCCCGCTGCTGGTCCAGCACTTCCTCGAGAAGTACGCGGAGGAGAACGGCCGACCCGCGCTCGAGCTGGCGCCAGACGCCCTCGAGCTGCTGATGGAGTACGACTGGCCGGGCAACGTGCGCGAGCTCGAGAACGTCATCGAGCGCGCGGTGGTCCTGAGCACCGGCAGCCTCATCGCGGCCGATCGCATTCCGGAGAACGTGCGCAAGGCGCCCCGCTTCCACCTGCCGCAGGTGGTGATGCCTGCCGAGGGCGTGTCGTTGAAAGAAGTGACCGCGGCCTACGAGCGGCAGTGGATCGAGTCGGCGCTCGAAGCCGCCGGCGGCGTCCAGAAGCGCGCGGCCGAGCTGCTGCGCATCAAGCCGACCACGCTGAACGAGATGATCAAGCGCTACGACATCCGCCCGCGGCGGAAGAAGGCATCGGCGGGCAGCAACGGGAGCGAGCCGCCCGCGGAGGCGCCCGCCGAGAGCGGCGACGAGCTCGAGCCCGTCGGGTCCGAGACCGAGTAGGTCGCTCCAGCCTGGTTTCGTTCCCTGCCAGCGCGGGGGTAAGATGCCTCCGTTCCTATCTGTATGTTCCTGGCGCGCGGTGTGGAGTGTGTGATGAAACGACGTCTGTCCATGTTTCTTGCCCTGGCGTTCTCGCTGGCCATCGCGAACGCCCCTGGCCGCGCAGAGCAAGAGGCGTCACAACAGGCGCTCCGGACGCCGGAACAGTTCTTCGGCTTCCAGATGGGCGCGGACCGCAAGCTCGCGAGCTGGGACAAGCTGCACGAGTACTACCAGCTGCTCGCGAAGAGCTCCAACAAGGTGAAGCTCGTCGAGCTGGGCAAGACGAGTGAAGGGCGTCCCTACATCGCCCTGTTCATCTCGTCGCCGGCCAACCTCGCGAAGCTGGAGCAGTACCGCGAGATGAACGCGAAGCTCGCCGACCCGCGCGGTGTGCCGCAGGCGGAGCTGGATCGGATCGTGGCCGAGGGCAGGCCCGTGATCATCCAGAGCTTCGCGCTGCACTCCAACGAGGTGGCCGCGGCGCAGACGGCCGCCGAGTTCGCCTACGAGAGCCTGTCGAGGACGGATGCGGAGGCCCAGCGCATGCTGGACAACGTCATCAGCATTGTCGTCCCCTCGATCAACCCGGACGGGACACAGATGATCGCCGACTGGTACATGAAGTACGTCGGCACGGAGTACGAAGCGTCCGGGCTGCCGTGGCTGTACCAGAAGTACGCCGGTCACGACAACAACCGCGACGGCTTCGCGCTCAACCTGCCGGAATCCAGGAACCTCGGCAAGCTGATGTATCGCGACTGGATCCCACAGGCCTACGTCGATCACCACCAGATGGGGAGCGGCAACGCGCGCCTGTACATCCCGCCCTATGCGGAGCCGATCCGGCCGGATGCCGACCCGCTGGTCTGGCGCGAGATGTCGTGGTGGGGCGCGCACATGGGCAACAGGCTCGAAGCGGAGGGCAAGACCGGTGTCATCGGCGCGGCCATCTACTCCGGCTGGGGCCACATGGGCTTCCACTGGATCACGCCCTTCCACAACATCGCCGGCATGCTCACTGAATCGGCGAGCGCGCGGCTGGCGACGCCGATCTACATGCATCCCGATCAACTTCGCGGCGGTCCGCGTGGCCTCCCGCAATACGAGTCCCAGACCACGATGCCGAGCCTGTGGCAGGGCGGGTGGTGGCGAGTTCGGGACATCGTCGAGCAGCAGAAGATCGCGGCGTGGGCAACGGTGGACCTGGCGGCACGCAACCGCGAGACCGTCCTTCGCAACATGCACCTGAAGGCATCGAGACAGACCGAGCGCGGAGCCAACGGCCCGGTGAAGGCCTATGCAATTCCCGCGGCGCAGCACGATCCCAACACGGCGAAGAAGCTGGTCAACATGTTCCTCGACTCCGGCGTGGAGGTTCACCAGTCGAAGGCGCAGTTCATCGCGGACGGCAAGGTGCTTGGTCCAGGCTCGTTCGTCATCTCGATGACGCAGCCCAAGATGGGGCTCGTCAGGTGGATGGTCGGGCGCACCTTCTATCCCGACAACACCCACACGCGCGACCGCGAGGGCAACCCGATTCGCCCCTACGACCTGTCCACGGACACGCTTGGCGAGTTCATGGGCGTCAGGACCGAGCCGCTCGGCGAGAAGGTGTCGGCGGACCTGGTCAAGCTGACCGCGCCGGTGCCGCTCGTGGGAACCGTCGCCGCAAGCGCGCCCAACGGCTACGTGCTCGACGGCCGGTTGAACGACAGTTACCGCGCGGTCAACCAGCTGCTGGCCAGGGGCATCGCGGTCAGACGAGCGACCCAGCCCTCCGGCGATGGCAGTGTGCGGCCGGGCGACTTCCTGGTCGGTCCCGGGGATGTCGCGGCCGTCGCGAGGGCCACCGGCGTGGACTTCGTCGCACTGAAGGCGCCACTGACGAGCGGGGTGTACCAGATTCGCAAGCCGCGCATTGCGATGCTGCAGCGCTACAACGGCGGCAACATGGACGAGGGCTGGACGCGCCTGATGTTCGGGCAGTTCGACGTGCCCTACACGTCGCTCATGGACGAGGACATCAAGAAGGGCGGGCTCGAATCGAGCTACGACGTGATCGTGCTGCCAGCCGACTCGGTGTTCGCGATGACCGGGGATCGGCCCCCAGCGGGCCAGGGCGGGCCGGGCGGCGGCTTCGGTGGCGGCCAGACGCCCGTGCCGCCGGAGTACCGCAGCGGATTCGGCGCCGAGGGCGTCAAGGCCCTCGAGGCGTTCGTGCAGAAGGGCGGCACGCTGGTCACCTTCGCGCAGGCCGGCGACCTGCCGATCCAGCGGTTCGGCCTGCCGCTCAGGAACGTCGTCGCGAACCTGCCAGGCAAGGAGTTCTGGTCGCCGGGCTCCACCCTGCGCGTGCGATTCGCGAACTCCCATCCGCTGGCCTTCGGCATGCCGGCCGAGGGGCTGGTGCTCTTCACCCAGGGTAGCCAGGTTTACGAGATCACCTCAACCGATCGCGGCCAGGACGTGAGCATCCTGTCCACGTACATCGAGCGGGACCTCCTGCAGAGCGGATGGCTGATCGGGGAGCAGGTGATCGCGAAGAAGGCCGCCGCCGTCTCCGTCAAGCACGGGCAGGGCCAGGTGGTCCTGCTGGGCTTCCGCGCGCAGAACCGCGACCAGACCCACGGCACGTTCAAGATGGTCTTCAACGCGCTGCTGAACGGCCCCGCCGAGCAGGCATCACTTGTGACGCAGTAGCGTCATTTCCTCAACGCCGTAATCAGCCGCTCGTACTTCTGCATGATCACGTCCCACCGGTAGTTGCGCTTCACGTACTCCCGGCCGTTCCGGCCCATCCGCTCGCGCAGGCGGTCGTCGGCCAGCAGCAGCTTCGTGCACTCGATGAACTCGTCGCGGTCCTGGTAGTAGAGTCCGGCGTTGCTGTTGCGGCAGTGCTCCACGAGCACTTCCGCCCGGGCGTTGCACAACACCGGGGTGCCCACCGCCATGGCCTCGAGCGCCAGCAGCGACAGGCTCTCGAAAGGCGACGGCACGACGACGATGGTGGCGGCTTCCAGGGCCTGCAGGCGCTCGCGTTCGGAGAGCAGGCCGGCGAACTTCACCCACGGCACCTCGGGAATCTGCATCAGCTTCACGCCCATCAGCGCCAGCGTGGCGTCCCCGCCCTGTTCCTTGTAGCTGGTGAAGTACTCGATCAGCTCCTCGCAGCCCTTGCCCGCGTCGATGCGGCCGCCGTAGAGCAGGAATTGCCCGTGGAGGCGGTGCCGGCGGCGGAACGAGGTCCCCCTGGCGCGCAGGTGCGGCGGCAGCTGCTTGTGCACCTCCTCCTCGTCCTCCGGCTCCTCGTGGGGCTGGAGCGGCTCGTCCTGCAGCAGGTCCACGCCGCAACCCACCGTCTCCTCGCCGATGGGTCGCATCTCGAAGGTGGTCTTGAGGAAGTGCTTCTCGACCTCCGTGTTGAACGCCACGGCGGTCGCCTGCGAGAAGAGCTCGCGGTAGATGCCCAGGCGGATGGCCGGCTCGTCGTGCGCGGTGGGCACCAGGATGCTGCGGCCCGGATCGATCCCGAGGCCCAGCACGGTGGGCGCGTAGAGGTACGTGAAGAAGATCAGGGCGTCGTACGACTTGTGGTGGCGGCCCAGGTAGTCGAGGAGCGCCGGGCACCACGGGCCCTGCTCCTCGAGCCACCGCATCTCGTCGTCGCGCGTGTGCTCGTTGTTGAAGATCCAGTCGGAGTACTGGTTGAAACGCTGGATGTCACGGGCCCTGGCATTGGCGAAGCGCCTGACCGTGACGCCGCGAATCCGGTCCGTGCCCTCGGGGTACTCGTTCTTCCAGGTGATGTAGTCGCGCGCGCACGTGGTGAGCACGTCCACCTCGTGCCTGGCCGCCATCCGCTCGGCGATGAGCCGGCAGTGGTACTCGGAGCCGCCGAGGATCTCGGCGCCGTAGCGCTGAACGATGAATGCAATCTTCACGATGGTCTCCGGTAGCGGGGCACGAGTCCCGTGCTACGCGCCGTGTTGTGACCTGCCGACGAGCTGTTCCAGCTCCCGGATTATCCGATCGTCGCCGAAGTCCTTCAGCCGCCGGCGCTGGCCGGCAATCACCGACGCCCGCAGCCGATCGTTGAACGCCAACTCGCCCAGCAGCTCCGCCGCGTACTCGAGATCCTTCGGGGCGAATGAAATGCCGGCGCCGCCGAGCGTGTCCGGCACCGCGCTCGACGCGTAGGCCAGCACCGGGACGTCGGCGGCCATGGCCTCCAGCAGCGGCACGCAGAACCCCTCGTGCTCCGACAGCGACAGGTACACGCTCGCCGTGCGGTAGTACACCGCCAGCTCCTCGTCCGGCACGGGGCCGGTGAAGATGAAGCGATCCGGGGGCATCTGGAACTCGGCGATCAGCGCCCGCACCATGTTGTAGTACCGGGGCACGCCGTCGGTCCTGCCCACGAAGATGAAGCGGTAGCGCTCGTCCACGTAGCGCTTGTAGAACTCGGCCAGGCGAATGTGGTCCTCGATCTTCTTGTTGGGAGCAATGCGCCCGACGAACAGGAAGTTCTGCAGCCCATCGTCAAGGACGGCCTCGAGCGCGGGCAGAGTGATCGGCGATGTGACCCGCGACAGGTCGACGGCGATGGGGAACACGCCGGTGTTGGTGAACCCGAGCCGTTCGAGCTCCTGCCGGTTGTAGTCCGAGTCGCCGAGGGCGATGTCCGTGTGGCCGGCGAGCGACCGCAGATCGTCGCGGCTGAGCTCCGCCAAACGGAACATCGCCGGATCCCACGGGCCGAAGAAGTGGGCCGGCGTCACGTTGTGATACTGCAGGATCCGGCCACGGGGCAGCTGCGCGAACTCCGCCGTCATCGGCGAGACGAGCGCGAAGTGGAAGATCGTGAGGTCGCCCCGGCGCGACGCGGGTTCCGCAAACGGCCGGACGTCGCCCTGCAGGTCGTCGTCTATCGTGAGCGCGAAGACATCGGACTGGTGGCCCATGCCGCGGAGGAGGTCGCGCACCCGCCGCGCGGAATCGCCCACCGCATCGCCCCGGTGCGCCGCGGGCACCCACTGGTTGACGATCATTGCGCCTCTGATTCCTCGCTCGTCGCGACTTCCGACTCCCGACTCCCGACGCCCGGGGCTTTCGGCAGCGCCTGGAACGCCGCCGGACGGAATGGGCGAATCTCGTCCATCTCTTCCGCCTCGGTGACCTGCTCCCAGAAGTCGAATGCCACCGGCGGGTGATCGCGCGGCGGGGCCTTTCGGAGCTGGTCCACGAAGCGGAGGAGCGTCCCCGCGAAGTCCTTCCGCTCGAGCCGGTCCAGGGCCTCGTCCTGGCCTGCCACGATGCGGGCCGCAAGGTCCCGGTCGGTCGCGATCAGGTCGATCAGCGCCGCGACCCTCAGCGGGTCCTTCTGGTAGTAGAGGATGCCGGCCCCGTCCATCGTTCCCGGCACGGCGGCAGCCGCGTACGCCAGGACCGGCACGCCCATGTGGAACGACTCCACGAGGGGCACGCAGAAGCCCTCGTGCTCGCTTGCGCACAGGAACACGTCGGCCAGTTCGTAGTAGGCCGCCAGTTCGTCGTTGCTGACGTGGCCGAGGAAGTGCACGTGGGGCACGCCAAGCCGGTCGATCATGTCCTGCAGCATCGAGACATACGGCTCGAAGCCGGCCTGCGATCCCACCAGCAGCAGGCGCGAGCGCGGGTTGAACCAGCGGTTGTAGGTGTGGAAGTAGCGAATCACGTCGTCGATCCGTTTGTTGGGAATCATCCGGCCGACGAACAGGACATTGACCCACGCATCGTCGAAGGCGCCCGCCTGCATGAAGTTGGGAGGGCCGGCCAGGTGCGAGAAATCGGGGACGACCGGCAGAACGTCGGTATGTGGGAAGCCGAGCGACTCCAGCTCCTGGCGGTTGTACTCCGAGTCGCCCAGCCCCAGCTCGCAGCGATTGGCGTACAGGCCCAGCTCCCGGCGACCCAGATAGCAGAGTTGCACGAGCCGCGGATGGATGTCGATGAAGTACTCGGGTGGCGTGATGTTGTGATAGATGAGCGCCATCCGCTCTGGCAGCGCGTAGGCCATCCTGGACGCCCTCGAGCCCAGCGAGAAGTGGTGCAGCAGGATGTTGTCGGGATGGCTGGCACCGGGCAGATCGCGGTAGTCCTCGGTCAGGTGCTCGAGCCTGGAATCCGCGGTTTCGACGAAGATCTCGGACTCGTACCCCGCCGCGCGCAGCACGCGCTGGATGCCCAGCACCTCGTTGCCGATCGCATCGCCATAACCCAGCGTGGCCAGCACCTGGTGGACCGCTGGCGTGCTCATCGCCCGCCTCCCGGTCGTCGTCGGCCGCGCATGGGTCGTCGCCGGCTCTCGCCGCCGCCCGCCGGCGCCTTCCGCTCGGGCGATTGCCGTCGATCGGGTGGCCTGGTCTCCGGAGATTTGGTGGGGGGCCGGCGCTCCTCCGGCTTGCGATTGTCCGTGCCTCGCGACTGTCCGCCTCCGCGCGATCCCGTGGACCGCCGGTCGCGTTCGTCGCGCGGGCGCGGTCGCCGGGACCCGGGTGGGTCTTCGGTTGCCGGGCGCCGACCCACCGGCGGCTCGGCCATCGCCGATGGCCGCTCGTTCCCGATCATCGATCGCCGTTCGTCCGCAGGGGTCCGATCGCTCGGCCGTTCAGTCTCCAATGACCTGGCTGGTCCCTTCGGCAGGCGAGCCACGATGGTGTGTGCCGGCTCGACCACGCGCCTGCGCTGGGCCCACCACCCGGGCAGAGGCTCCATCACGCCGGTGGCGGGCTCGCGCTTCAGCCGATCGAGCATGTCCGTGTACTTCCGCTCGATGACGGGCCAGGTGTAGTGGCGCTGGAAGTACGCGCGGCCGTTCTGGCCGAGCGCCGCGGCCAGCGACGAATTGCCATCGATCGTGCGGAGCGTCTCGAAGAACTCCTGGAATCCGTTGTAGAAGAGGCCGGCATTGCTCCGCAGGCATTGTCCGTGGAGCACATCACACGCCGCGTTGGCCAGGACGGGCTTGCCGAGCGCCCAGGCCTCGAGGGCGACCATCGAAAGGCTCTCGAAATAGGACGGCATGATCAGCAGCTCCGAGGCTGCGATCGCGTCGAACTTGTCCTCGTCGGTAACGAACCCCACATGGTGGATGCGCGGGTGACTGGGAATCTCGATCACCGGCGTCCCGATGAGCACCAGGTGCAGCCCGTCGAGGAGCGCAGACGAGTAGTGCTCGAAGAAGTCGAACAGCTCCTTGCAGCCCTTGTTCTCGTCGATGCGCCCGACGTAGATGGCGAAGCGGTCGCGCAGCCCGAACTTCTGGCGGAACCGTGCGGGATTGGTCTGCTCGGGGATGTCCGAGCCGACGCCCACGACCACGCCTGGCACGTCCGTGTTGCCCGAGACGGCGTTGATGAGGGCGCGCTCCTCCCACGAGTTGTACATCAGTGCGCGGATGCCGCGGAAGATGGGCTGGAACAGGCTCAACCCCAGGGCGCCGTCACGCTCGGCCGTCGGCACGAGCAGGGCCTTCCCGGCCACCGCCCGGGCGCCGTGGAGCGAGTGGTAATACCGGAAACTGAAGAAGACGAAGAAGTCGTAGTCCGCGGCGTGCGACTCGATGTACTGGACGAGCGCCGGGCTCGTCGGGCCCTCCGCATCGAGCCAGGCCAGCTCGTCCCGGATCGAATGGGCCTGTTCGAACACGCGGGCCGACCAGTCGGCGAACTCCTTCGGCACGCGCTCGCGGAACACCGGAAAACGGCGTACCGGCACGCCGTGAATGGCCTCCACCCCGGCCGGGCGCTCGTTGCGCCACGTGATGTAGTCGGACGCGCAGGTGGTGAGCACCTCGACCTGTACGTGACGGGCCAGGTGCTCGGCGACATACCGGGCGTGCAGCTCCGCGCCGCCATTGATGTCGGCGCCGTAGCGCTGGACGACGATGGCGACTTTCACTGCGCGTCTGGTGTGGACGGATCCTCGGTGTCGGGACCCTCGTCCGCATAAGCGTCCGGATCGGCGGCAGTATCGTCGGCCGCGTCGGCGCCCTGTTCCGCATCGCCGGCGCCGGCGTTGACTGCCTCGCCCGGCATCCCTTCACGGCCACCGCGCCGTCCCCGGCGGCGCCGCCGGCGACGTCTGGACGCGCCGTCGCCCTCGGGACGCGTGGCGCCCGGGACGGTCTCGCCTGTCTCCAGCCCGTCGGCCACCACGCCTTCGGTGGCCGCGCCCGCCGCGGCTTCAGGTGGAGGCTCGCGCCGCTCGCGCGAGCGCATGGCCTCGGGACGGTACTGCACGACGCCCTCCAGCGCCCGCACCCTCCGCTCGCTGAAGTCGAGACGGCTCGAGAGCGACTCGACGCGCATCCGCAGGTTCTTCACCTCGATGCTCATCCGCGTCGTCTCGAGGACCAGGTTGTGCAGCACTTCGTAGTAGAGGGCGTTCCACTCGGCCCGCTCGATGCGGCGCGTGGCATCGCGCTTGAGCAGCTCGACGTTGAACTGCGCCTGCGTGTGCAGCACCTGGTTGAGCGTGTTCGGGTTGAAGAACAGCTTCAGGATGGGCAGGAGCAGCTTCCGGATGAATCGGAGCGGGGCGCGGTGCGACGCGAACAGCGTCTGATCGTCGAAGGTGTACGGCGGCTCGAAGGCGCCCGGGTCGACCTTGATGGCGGGGCGGCTGCGGCGGAACTGCTCGAGCAGGTCGGAGCGGAGGTTCCTGGGATCGAGGAACTTCTCGAGCCGGACGTTGGCCAGCTCGCGAATCTGCTCCTCGGTGTAGTCCACCCCGCGCTTCTCGGTGATGCGCCCGCGGATCTGCTTCATGATCTGCTCGACGTCCACCGACTCGGATCGGATGTTGAAATCGGCCATGGAACTCCTCACGCCGCCGAGCGCGGCTGCTGGCGCCGCCGGCGGCTGGCAAATTCGGGTGCTTCCCTGAGGCATGTGCCCAGGATGCCAATCGACTGCGCGAACGCCCGCATGCCGGTACGGGTCACCGCCGCCGGCTCGTCGCCGAGCTGCGGGAAGCCGTTCGCGTCGGGCGTCAGCGTTTCCCAGTTCTCGAACAACCGGCCCCAGGGGCTTCCCAGGACCTGTTTCATCTGGCCCTCCGCGAGGAGCGGGTACCAGAAACTGTCGTGGTAGAGCACGCTGGCGAGATAGGCCCACGGCGCCAGGACCGTCTTCAGCGACCACTCAATCGGCTTCCTGAGCGGCCCCCAGTAGATCTTGTGTTGCATCCGCGCCGCGAAGGTCATGTCGCGGAATGGCCCGACGAAATTCCACTGCTCGGCTCCCGCCTCGGGGTCGCCAACGATCTGGATCTCGCGCGGATCGCCGCAGCCGAGGCCCGCATCGTGGGCCAGGCGGATGTACTTGATGGAAAGGGGGTCGAACCCCATCAGACGGGCCGCCACCGCGTCGATGGCCACCTGGTCCGCGCTCGCCAGGATGACGTTCTTCACGTGCGGCACCATGCACCGCGGCCCCGGGCCATCGCCGGCGAACGTGCCGTCCATCACGGCGAACACGCCGCGGTGAATCCGCTTCTGAATCATCAGGAGGTCCACGAGCGTCTCGTGGATGACAGGGTGGGTCCAGTGCCGGCGCTCGTTCAACAGCCCCCCGAAGGCGTTCTTCATCGCGCCCGTCGTGGTCGTGAAGACATGCGTCTTCACCGTGGGGAGATGGATGATGTTCTCGCCGATGAAGCGGCGCGGGATCATGAACCCGTCCGGGTAGACGTCGTTCAGGCAGAGGAACTTCTTCGAGAGGTCGCCGACGGCCTCCTGGATATGAATCCAGGGCTCATCGCCCTCGTAGAGGTGGATGTTCCGCAGCCCGTGGGCCTCGACGACGTTCAACTGCTTGTTCTCGCGCTCGCCGAGGTGGGCGTCGATGACGACGGTCCGGTTGTGGCAGGCGTGGATGAGGTCGCGCGCGTAGCCGTCGGCCAGCAGGGCGCGCGTGACGCCCTCGATCTGCCACGGCGTGGTGGACGATCCCGGAAAGAAGAAGTGCCACGAGATGTTGACCTTGAGCGCGGTGTCGGCGTCCTTGGCCAGGACGTCCTGGTAACCGGCCAGGTTCATCAACTCGTGGTAGTCCCGGAGGACTGTCGCGGGCGACGTTTTCAGTATCGCGACCGTCGAGCGTGCCATGCGTTGGTCACGACCCGAATGGCTGATAGATGATCGCGATCACCGTGAGCCCCCACACCGCTACGCAGGCCATCAGCGGCCGATCGTTCAGCAGGGCGTCCGACGGACTGCCGCCACCGTCCCTCCGATGGACGATGTACAGGTACCGGAAGATGCCGTAGATCGGGAACGGAACGGTCAGCACCAGCCAGTGCGTTCCAAACCGCTCGGTCGTCTCGGGGCTCAAGCAGTAGATGATGTAGGCCACCAGCGTGGACGCGGCGACCACCGCGATCATCTGATCGAGCAAATACGGATCGTACTCCTCCAGAATGCGGCGATGCCCCCTGGCCCCGCCGGCGAGCAGCGTGAGTTCATGCCGCCGCTTGCTGAGGCCCAGGAACAAAGCCAGCAGGATCGTGCAGACCAGCAGCCAGTCGCTGACCGGCACCTCGATCACCAGACCGCCTGCCACGGCGCGCAGCACGAAGCCCATCGCAATCGCCATCACGTCGAGGATGACGACGTGCTTGAGGACGCTCGTGTAGAGCGCCTGCAGCCCGACATACGCGGCGGCCGCCCAGCCGAACGACGGCTGGATCCAGAATGCGAGGCCCACGCCGACGCCGACGAGCGCGACCGCCCACGACAGCGCGGCCTCCGCCGAAAGCGCGCCCGAGGCGACCGGCCTCTGCGACTTGCGCGGGTGCTGCCGGTCGGCCTCGCGATCCGAGACGTCGTTCAGCAGATAGACGGCCCCGGACAGCGCGCAGAAAATCAAAAAGGCCGCCAACGCGAGCGCGACGGCGGCCGGGTCGAGCAGGCGGCGCGCGAAAATCAGCGCCGCGAAAACAATGAGGTTCTTGGTCCACTGATCCGGTCTGAGCGACAACAGGACGCTCATCACGGGGGACCGCCCCTCCACGTTACGTGTAGCTCTGGACGGCCTCTGCCTCCGAGTCGAACGTCTCGAAAACCGTCAGGAGCTTCGTGATCGACAACAGGTCCTCGATGCGCTTCGTGAGGTTCAGCAGCTTGAGGCTGCCGCCCTGGCGGCTCACCGTGGTGTAGGTCCGGACCACCTCGCCGAGACCCGCGCTGTCGATGTAGGGCACGCCCTCGAGATTGAGCAACAGCTTCTTGCGGCCCGCCGCGAGCAGGCTGTTGATCCGGTCCTTCAGCAGCTCGTCACCCTCGCCGAGGGTCATCTTGCCCTTCAGGTCGAGAATCGTGACGTCGTTCACCGTGCGCTCGGCGATTTCCATGCCCGGTATCCCCTGACGTGTGTGAAAACCTTGAAAAACGGGCAGTTAGCCCGCAAAAAGGTGCCGAATGTTACCACAAGCTAGTCGGTTTCCCGGCGCATCTTCTTCCGGTTGCGCTTGCGCGCCAGCGCCTGCTTGGCGCGGCGCTTGTCGCCCGGCTTCAGATAGAAGGAGTGCTTCTTGATGTCCTTGATGATGTCTTCCTGCTGCACCTTGCGCTTGAAGCGGCGCAGCGCACTCTCAATCGACTCGCCTTCCTGGATCTTGACTTCGGCCATAAGCAAACACCCCCTTTCTGGCTGGGATCGCGACGGCCGGTGGCCATCGCGTCGTGCTCGACCCCACCTCTGTCTCCAGGGCAGTAGTCAAGCATGTTAGGCTACCACAACGCCGAGGCGGGCGCGACGCCGAACCGACGCCGATTGGGGGCTCCGGACAGCCGCAGATGGGTCGCAGAGAAGCGCAGACCGGGGCCGCAGATGGGCGCCGATTCCGGGCCGCAAATGACACAGGTAAAACCCTCCAGAAAGAGGGCTTAGGCCGCGTCGGTCAGACGGCTCCCGCGCTCCGCCGGTTCCTTCTGGCCGCGACGTCCTCTCTATTCTCTCCTCGCCTATGCGCATCCTTGTCCTTGGTTCCGGCGCGCGCGAGCACGCGCTCTGCTGGCGGCTCGCCCTCGACCCTGACGTCACCCATGTCATCTGCGCGCCAGGGAATGCCGGAATGGGAAGAACGGTCGAGCTGGCCGCAGTCAACCCAGCCGATCCCGAAGCCGCGCTGGCGCTGGCCACCTCGGTCTCGGCCGATCTGACCGTGGTCGGCCCTGAAGCGCCGCTGGCCGCAGGCATCGCAGACCGTTTCGAGGGCGCGGGCCGGCGGATCTTCGGCCCCTCCGCGGCCGCCGCCCGTCTCGAGACCAGCAAGGCGTTCGCGAAAGACTTCATGGCCAGGCACCGCGTGCCGACCGCGCGCTACCGGGTGTGCAGATCCGCAGACGAGGCCATGGAGGCGGTTCGCCGTCGGGAGTTCGGGGATCGGATGGTCGTCAAGGCCGACGGGTTGGCAGCGGGCAAGGGAGTAGTCGTGGCCCAGGATCCCGCGGAGGCCGAGGCCGCGATTCGGGCGGCTATGGTCGACCGGGCTTTTGGGGAGGCCGGCACCCGACTCGTGCTCGAGGAGTGCCTTACCGGTCCCGAGGTGTCCTTCTTCGTCGTGGCCGATGGCGAGCACTTCACGCCGCTCATCACCGCCCAGGATCACAAGCGCATCTTCGACGACGACCGGGGACCGAACACCGGGGGCATGGGTGCATTCGCGCCAAGCCCGATCGTCGGGCCAGAGCTCCAGGGCGCCATCGAACGCGAGGTGGTGGCGCCGGTGCTGGAGGGCCTGGCCAGGGAAGGCACGCCGTTCCGCGGGTTCCTTTACTGCGGATTGATGCTCACCGACGACGGTCCGAAGGTCATCGAGTTCAACGTCCGCTTCGGCGATCCCGAGGCCCAGGTGGTGCTACCGCTCATCGAGCGGCCCCTGGCGCCGCTGCTGATGGCCGCCGCCGAAGGGCGGCTGGGCGATCGGGCCGGCAACCGCCCCTCGACGCGGCTCGCGGCGCCCCCGGTGATTTCCGGGAGGCGGGAGTCGGGAGTCGGAAGTCGGGAAGCGGGAGGCAGAAGCGGCGCGTCGGATGCAGACACCCAGCGCGTTGGCGCCGGCGTGGGCTCGTGCGCTGTTGGCGTCGTGCTCGCCGCAAAGGGCTACCCCGGGGACGTAGCGGTCGGGCAGCCCATCGAGGGTCTCGAGCACCTCGCACACGACTGTCCCGACGTCCTGCCGTTCTTCGCAGGGGTGAAGGCGTCGGGGGACGCGCTCGTCACCTCCGCCGGGAGGGTCATGACGCTCGTGGCGCGCGCCGCGTCGTACGAAGCGGCCATCGCGCGTGTCTACGACGCGGTGTCGCGGGTCCGCTTCGCGGGCATGCAGTACCGCCGTGACATCGGCCGCAAGGCGATCGCGAAACGGTGAGGGCCCTCACTCCCCAAGCAGAGCCCTGAGGGCGTCGTCGATGTGCCCGCGGAAGGTCTCGGTGTTGTGCCCCTCCGGCACCTCGATATACGTGACCGCGCCGGTGCCCATGTCGAGGGCGGTCCGCAGACGGCGCCCGCCGTTGGCCATGGAGTCGTAGGTGCCAGCCATGACGAAGAACCGGACGGCCCGAATGGCCTCCTGGCCCTTTGCCTGGTTGGTGATCACCGTCGTCGTCTGCGCCGGTGGCGCCAGGGCCGCGCACAGGCCGAACACGCCCGGGAACTCCACCGCGAGATCGACCGCACCATACGCCGACGTCGAGCTGCCGAGGACGACCCGCTTTTCGGGGGCCGGGAACGTGCGGAACCGCTTGTCCACCAGGGGCACCAGCTCTGAGGTCATGAATGCGCGCCAGCGCGCATTGCGCGAGTATTCCTCCTGGCGCTCGCCGGGCTCTACGAACACGGCCACGACCGGCGCGATGGCCTTGCGCGCGATGAGCCGGTCGAGGATGGCCGGCGTGCCCATCCGCTCGACGTAATTGCCGCCGTCCAGCACGTACACGACGGGGTACCACTCCTGGCTGGTCTCGTACCCGGGCGGAGTGTAGAACCACACGCGGCGCGAGCCTGCCAGCGCCCGCGATGCGAGCGTTTCGGCGGTCACCGCGCCCTCCGGCACCGCGGTGCGGTCATCGACCTCCGGCTGCGCGATCCACTGGGGCATGCGCACTTCCGAGCGTGGTCCCGCGTAGGTCGCCACTATCCGGGGATTGCGCGGGTCGGGCCGCGTCTCGCTGGCGAAGAGCAGCACGTACTCCGCGCGCGCGTTGGTGTAGATCGTCGACTCGAGATACGACCAGTCGGTGCCCTCGATGCGCGTGGGGACGCCCACGGTCGGGTCGAGCCCGTTGCTGCCCGCAGCCCAGGTGTTGAAGTCGCCGACAATCCGCGGCGTCTCGCCGTTGACGTCCTGGACGAAGAACACGGCACGCGACTGGTTCTCGACGACGGGCGTGCCCCCTCGGGCCGTGATGAACCGCTCGAGGGCGGCGCCGCGCTCGGCCTCGGGCTCGTTCCCGATGTCCCTCAGCAGCTCGCGCGTGCTGGCCGGCGAGAACTCTCGGCCAATGGCCCGCTCCAGGTTCCGGCACCCCGCAACGCCCACGACCGCGAGGACTGCTGCAACAGCGGCGCGACCGTGCCAGCCCCCCCTCATAGCGCCTCCGCCAGCTGCTGGGCGGGCGAGCGGCGGCCCTGGCCCTCGACGATCAGCTGGCCGCAGGCCGCGCGGATGTCACGCCCCCGACTCTTGCGGACCGAGACTACCACCCCCTGCTCGGCCAGGATTCTCGCGAAGCGGTCGATCCGTTCGTCCGATGGGCGCTCGAAGGGAATGCCCGGTGCGGCGTTGAGGGGGATGAGGTTCACCTTGGCCTTGATACCGGCCAGCAGCTTGGCCAGGCGCCGGGCGTCCTCGGGCGTGTCGTTCACGCCCTGCAGCATCACGTACTCGAACGTGATCCGGCTGCGCTTCGACAAGGGGAAGCGGCGGCAGGCGTCGATGATGTCGTGCAGCGAGTATTTCTTCGTCGGGGGCACGATGGCCGCCCGTTGCGGCTCGGTCGTGGCGTGGAGCGAGATGGCCAGGTTCGGCATCAGCGGCTCGGCCGCCAGCTTGTCGATCATCGGCACGAGGCCGACGGTGGACAGCGTCACGCGGCGCGGGCTGAGCCCCAGCCCATGCTCATCTGCGAGCATCCGGAGCGCCTTCATCGTCTCGTCGTAGTTGTGCAGGGGTTCGCCCATGCCCATCAGGACGATGTTGAACGGCGACTGGAGCATGTCCAGCGCACGAGCCAGCACGCGCACCTGGCCCGCGATCTCACCGGCGGTGAGGTTCCGGACCAGGCCCATCTTTCCCGTCAGGCAGAAGGCGCACCCCATGGCGCAGCCCACCTGGGTGGAAATGCAGAAGGTCTGCGAGGGCGTATCCGGGATGAAGACCGACTCGATCTGCCGGCCGTCCTGCAGGCGCAGCACGAACTTCTGTGTGCCGTCCTCCGATTTGTCGTGCTTGACCACCTGAGGCGTGCGGACCTCTGCGCGGACCGCCAGAGCTTCGCGGAGCTCCCGCGACAGGTCGGTCATCTCAGCCGTGTCGGTGACGCCGCGCTTCCAGATCCACCGGTAGATCTGGCGGGCGTGAAAGCGGCGGTGGCCGAGCGATTCGACGAAATCCTCCAGCTGGGCCAGCTCGAGATTGGCGAGGTCCACCGGCACGTCGGCCTTCACGAAATCAGTGTATCCCGTCGTGGCGGGCGGACCGCGGAGGGCACTGGCGGCCGAGGCGGCGAAGACGCTCGGGACGTTGCATCGGCTGATGAAAGTTGGTACTATGAACATTCCCTTGTGCTGCAATCACTTAGCAGCACATCCACCTGCAGTGTCAGAAGCCAACATTCGCCGCGACGTCCTCGCAAACGGTGTCCGTTTCGTCACCGAACGCATGTCACACGTGCGCTCGGTCAGCGTGGGCGTGTGGCTGTCGCGCGGCTCTCGTCACGAGCCCACGACGCATGCCGGCATCGCGCATTTCGTCGAGCACATGCTGTTCAAGGGCACTGAGCGGCGTACGGCGGAGGGCCTCGCGCAGGAGGTGGATTCCATCGGCGGGCAACTCGACGCGTTCACGTCGAAGGAGTACGCCGGTTACTACATGAAGGTGCTCGATGAGCACCTGCCGGTGGCCGTGGACCTGCTGGCCGACCTGGTGTCGCACCCGACCTTCACGCCGTCCGACATCGAGAAGGAACAGAAGGTGGTTCTCGAGGAGATCAAGATGGTCGAGGACACTCCCGACGATCTGGTCCACGAGATCTTCTCGGAGGCGTTCTGGCCCAATCACCCGCTGGGGCGGCCCATCCTGGGCGTGCCCGACAGCGTGTCGGCGCTCGACCAGCGGGCGCTGCAGGAGTACTTCTCCGGCACCTACGTGGCGCCCAACCTCGCGGTCGTGGCCGTCGGCAACCTGGATCACGATCGGCTGAAGGCGATGCTCGAGGCCGCGCTGGCGGATGTGCCGGGTGAGGGCGAGCCGAGCATCATCGCCCCTCCTCACGTCGCGCAGAGCACGCTGGTCCGCCGCAAGGTCCTCGAGCAGAGCCACGTGTGCCTGGGCACGCCCGCGCTGCCGCAGAATCACCCCGATCGCTATGTCGCCTATGTTCTGAACACGGTGCTCGGCGGATCGATGAGCTCGCGACTGTTCCAGAACGTGCGCGAGAAGCGGGGGCTCGCCTACGCGGTGTTCTCGGGCCTGTCTGCGTACCACGACACGGGCGCCCTCAGCATCTATGCCGGGTGCGCGAACGACGTGGTTTCCGAGCTCATCGACGTTGTCGTCGCCGAGCTGCGGCACGTGAAGGACGACCCGGTGGACGAAGCGGAGCTTCGACGGGCGAAGGATCACCTGAAGGGGTCTCTCATGCTGAACCTCGAGAGCACCTCGAGCCGCATGTCGCACCTGGCGCGCCAGGAGATCTACCGGGATCGCACCGACACGCTCGACGCCATGCTGGCGGCGATCGAGCAGGTGAGCGTCGCGGACGTGCAGCGCGTCGCCCGGCAGTTCTTCGCGGCGGGGGCGTTGGGCGTGACCGTGTTGGGCGATGTCAACGGGCTGCAGGTCACGCGCGAGCAGTTGAGCCTGTAGCCACATGTCGAAGGAGCCGAGAGTCCGTATCCGATGATTCCTCGTTACACGCACCCCGAGATGGGCCGCATCTGGAGCGAGATGCGGCGGTACGAGACCTGGCTCCAGGTGGAAGTGGCCGCGGCCGAGGCGATGGCCGAGGCCGGCATCGTTCCGGCGGAAGCGGCTCGGGACCTTCGTGAGAAGGGCGCGTTCGACATCGCCCGCATCGACGAGATCGAAAAGACCACCCAGCACGACGTCATTGCCTTCACCACGTCGGTGGCCGAGAAGGTGGGCCCGTCGGCCCGCTGGCTGCACTTCGGCCTCACCTCGTCCGACGTCGTCGACACCGCGCAGGCCCTGCAGATGGTGGAGGCGTGCGACCTGACGCTGGCCAACGTGCGGACCCTCGGCGAGGCCATCAAGGCCCGAGCGATGGAGCACCGGCGCACGCCGATGATCGGGCGCACGCACGGCGTCCACGCCGAGCCGATGACCTTCGGCTTGAAGATGGCGATGTGGTACGCCGAGACAGGGCGGAACCTCGTGCGCCTGGCGCGTGCCCGCGAGGTGGTTCGCGTAGGCAAGATCTCGGGGGCGGTCGGCACCTTTGCGCACCTGGACCCGGCCATCGAGGCCGCGGTCTGCCGACGGCTCGGGCTCGAGCCCGCGCCCATTTCGTCGCAGGTCATCCAGCGCGATCGCCATGCGGAGCTCCTGGGCGCGCTGGCCATCACCGCTGCGTCGCTGGAGAAGTTCGCCCTCGAGATCCGCGGCCTGCAGAAGACGGAGATCGGCGAGGTGGAAGAGCCGTTCGGCAAGGGGCAGAAGGGCTCGTCGGCCATGCCGCACAAGCGCAACCCGATCGGGTGCGAGCAGGTGGTCGGCCTCGCGCGGCTGGTCCGCGCCAATGCCATGGCGGCGCTCGAGAACGTGGCGCTCTGGCACGAGCGCGACATCTCGCACTCGTCGGTCGAGCGCGTGATCCTGCCCGACAGCTTCATCGCGCTCGACCACATGCTGCGACGGTTCACGCGCATCGTTTCCGGGATGGTCGTCTACCCGGACCGCATGATCGAGAACCTCAACCGCTCGCGCGGCGTGGTGTTCTCGGGGCAGGTGCTGCTGGAGCTGGCGCGGCGGGGGGTCTCGCGTGAGCAGGCCTACGAGTGGGTGCAGAGGAACGCCATGCGCGCCTTTCACGAGCGGCAGGACTTCAAGGGTCTGCTGCTGGCCGATGCCGACGTGACGGCGGTCCTGCCCGGCGCCGAGATCGAGAAGGCGTTCGACTTGAACGAGCAACTGAGGAACGTGGACGCGATCTTCGAGCGCGTCTTTTCCGGGAGCCGGTAACGCTATGCGCGCGCGTGTGTATGTCACTCTGAAGCCCTCCGTGTTCGACCCGCAAGGCCGCGTGGTGGCCGACGCGCTGCTGTCGCTCGGGTACGAGGACGTGCAGGACGTCCGCCAGGGCAAGTTCTTCGACCTCGAGCTGAGCGACACGAACCCCGAGGCAGCCAAAGCCCGTGTCACCGAGATGGCCGACAAGCTCCTGGCCAATCCCGTCATCGAGAGCTATCGCGTCGAGGTGCTGGCGTGAAGTTCGCGGTGGTCGTCTTCCCGGGGTCCAACTCCGACGTGGACGCCTACTATGCCGCTTCCCGCGTGGTCGGGGCCGAGGCGGTGCTCGTCTGGCACAAGGACACCGATCTCGCCGGCGCCGACGCCGTGATCCTGCCCGGCGGCTTCGCCCATGGCGACTACCTGCGCACGGGCGCCATCGCGCGGTTCTCGCCCATCATGGGCCCTGTGAAGGCCTTCGCCGATCGCGGTGGCCCCGTCATCGGCATCTGCAACGGCTTCCAGGTGCTGCTCGAGGCGGGGATGCTGCCCGGCGCGATGGTCCGCAACCGTGGCATCAAATTCGTCTCGGGCCACGTGCGTGTCCGTGTCGAGCAGACCGACACCCCGTTTTCGGCGGCGTGTTCGACGGGCCAGGTGCTCCGCCTGCCCATCGCGCACGGGGAGGGCAACTACTTCGCCGACCCCGACGTGCTCGCCGACCTCGAGGCGCACCGGCAGGTGGTGTTCCGCTACGTGGACGAGCAGGGCCAGCCGAGCGCCTCGGGTAACCCGAACGGGTCGCTGAACAACATCGCCGGCCTCTGCAACCGTGGCCGGAACGTGGTGGGTCTCATGCCCCATCCCGAGCGTGCCTGTGAGGCCGCGCTCGGCAGCGACGATGGCCGTGTCGTGCTGGCGTCGGTGGGCCTGGCGCTGGCGGCGGGTGGCCGTGGCTAGCCTGCCCGCCCGCAGCCGGCGCATCGTGGGGCTGGCGCTCGGCGGCAGCGCGCTGCTGCTGGCCGGCATGGCCACGGCCCTCTACACGGGGCTGCTGCCGTTTCCCGACGAATTGAGGACCACCCTGCCTGGCGTCCTCGGCGCCGTCGCGGCGGTCGACCTACTGCTTGGATTCTGGTTCTTCCGTTCATCGCTATCGTCATGACCGCCATCGACGCCGCCGTCCTCGAACGCCACGGGCTGAAACCCGACGAATACGACCGCATCTGCGAGCTGATGGGCCGCGAGCCCAACCTGCTGGAGCTCGGGATGTTCTCGGTGATGTGGTCCGAGCACTGCAGCTACAAGAGCTCGCGCGTGCACCTGCGGACGCTGCCCACCACGGGCCCCCGCGTCGTGCAGGGACCGGGCGAGAACGCCGGCGCCGTGGACATCGGCGATGGGCTCTGCGCCGTCTTCAAGATCGAGTCGCACAACCACCCCTCGTTCATCGAGCCCTACCAGGGGGCAGCGACCGGCGTGGGCGGCATCATCCGCGACATCTTCACGATGGGCGCGCGCCCCATCGCGCTGCTGAACGCACTGCGCTTCGGCTCGCTCGAAACACCGTTGGCGCGGCGGATCTTCGAAGGCGTGGTCGCGGGCATCGGCGGCTATGGCAACAGCATCGGCATTCCCACGGTCGGCGGCGAAATCGTCTTCGACGAGATGTACGCGGGCAACCCGCTGGTGAACGTGCTCTGCCTGGGTATCGCGCGGGCCGACGACATCATCAAAGGCGCCGCGAAGGGCCCCGGCAACCCCGTCTACTACGTGGGCGCGAAGACCGGCCGCGACGGCATCCACGGCGCCACCATGGCGTCGGCGGAGTTCGACGAGTCGTCTGCCGAGAAGCGCCCGGCCGTGCAGGTGGGCGACCCCTTCATGGAAAAACTCCTCATGGAGGCCTGCCTCGAGGTGATGAAGACCGGCGCGCTCGTGGGCATCCAGGACATGGGCGCCGCGGGCCTGACGTGCTCGACCTCCGAGATGGGATCGCGCGGCGCGCACGGCATGGACGTGGACGTGGTGCACGTGCCGCAGCGCGAGACCGGGATGATCCCCTACGAGATCATGCTCTCCGAGTCGCAGGAGCGCATGCTCATGGTGGTGCACAAGGGCCGCGAGCACGAGGTGGAGGCGGTCTTCGAGAAGTGGGACCTGCACGCCGTGAAGGTGGGCGAGGTCACGTCCGGCGACCGCCTGAAGGTGTACCAACGCGGCGTTCTCGTGGCGGACATGCCGAACCGGGCGCTGACGGACGAGGCGCCGGTGTATCGGCGCCCCATGCAGGAACCGGCGTGGCAGAAGCAGGTGCAGCGGCTCGACCTCGGCTCGCTGGGCCCGCCGCCCGGTCCGCAGCAGGCCTTCGACCGGCTGCTCGCGACGCCGACCATTGCCAGCAAGCGCTGGGCGTATCGACAGTACGACCACACCGTCGGCACGAACACGATTGCCCAGCCCGGGATGACGGCGGCAGTGGTGCGCGTCAAGGACACGCCGCGTGCCCTCGCGCTCTCGGTCGACGGCAACGGGCGATTCTGCTACCTCGATCCGCATCTTGGTGGGATGCTGGCGGTCGCAGAGGCCGCGCGCAACGTCGCCTGCGCGGGCGCCGAGCCGATTGGCGCCACCAACAACCTGAACTTCGGCAACCCCGAACGGCCGGAGATCATGTGGCAGTTCGGCGAGGCGGTGCGGGGCATCGGCGACGCCTGCCGCGCCCTCGGCGTGCCGATCACCGGCGGCAACGTCAGCCTGTATAACGAGACCGAGGGCCGGGCCATCTTCCCGACGCCCGTGCTCGGCGTCGTCGGGCTCATCGAGGACGCCTTGCGCACCTGCTCGCGGACCTTCAAGCAGCCTGGCGACGCCGTCATCCTGCTGGGCGATAATCGAGGAGAGCTCGGCGGCAGCGAATACCTGGCCCGGCTGCACGGGACCGTGCAGGGCATGCCGCCGGCCCTGGACCTCGAGCGGGAGCGGGCGCTGCAGCGCCTCATCGTCCAGCTGATCCAGGGCGGCACCGTGCAGTCGGCGCACGATTGCGCCGAGGGCGGGCTGGCCATCGCGCTGGCCGAGTGCACGTTCGACACGGGCGGGCTGGGCGTGACGGCCGACTTGCCGCCAGCGGGGAATGCCGGACCCCTGGAGGGGGCCGCGACGCTGTTCGGTGAATCGGCGTCGCGCATCGTGGTGTCGACTTCGCCAGACCAGCGCGACGCGGTGCTCGCGGCCGCCCAGGCCGCCGGCGTGCCGGCCAGCGTCATCGGCGTGACCGGCGGCGACCGGATTCGGATCGCGGTGGGCGGGGCGGGCGCGGTGAACTGCGCGGTTGCCGATGCCGAGTTGGCGTGGGCGACGACCATCGAGCGCACGATGGCTGGGAGCGGGGACCGAGGTCGTTAGGGGCGCACCCCCCGTCGGGGGCGGCGAGCGGCGGCCCGACAGGGCCGTCCCGGAGGCGAGATGTTCGACAAGCTTCACGAAGCCTGTGGCGTGTTCGGCATTTTCGGCCATACCGAGGCGTCGAAGCTGGCCTACCTCGGGCTCTACTCCCTGCAGCACCGGGGCCAGGAGAGCGCGGGCATTGCCTCGGCCGATGGCACGCGCGTGCGCGTGATGCGCAAGATGGGCCACGTGGCCGACATCTTCGACGAGGCTACGCTCGCCGAGCTGCCCGGGCACATCGCCATCGGGCACACGCGATACTCCACCGCGGGCGAGAGCAAGCTCTCGAACGCGCAGCCCATCCTCATCGACTGCGTGCACGGGCAGATCGGCGTCTGTCACAACGGCAACATCGTCAACGCGAATGAGATTCGCGAGCGGCTCGTGCGCGCGGGTTCCATCTTCCAGAGCAACAGCGACACCGAGGTCGTGCTGCATCTCTATGCGCGGTCGCAGGCGGGCACCTTCGAGGATGCGATCGTCGAATCGATCACGCAGCTCACCGGGGCGTTCTCCCTGGCGCTGATCACCCGCGACCATCTCATCGCCGTGCGCGATCCGCACGGGTTCCGGCCCCTGGCGCTGGGGAAGCTGGGCGACGCCTGGGTGGTGTGCTCCGAGACGTGCGCCCTGGACCTGATTGGCGCCACCTATGTTCGCGACGTCGAGCCGGGCGAGGTGGTCATCATTGGCGCCGAAGGGTTGCGGTCCATCAAGCCGTTCCCGCCGCTTCCGCTGTCGCACTGCATCTTCGAGCACGTCTACTTCGCGCGGCCGGACAGCGAGGTCTTCGGCGAGAGCGTCAACGAGGTTCGCACCGAGCTCGGACGCCGGCTCGCCCGCGAGACGGCAGTGCCCGCCGACGTCGTGGTGCCCATTCCCGACTCCGGCGTGTGCGCCGCCACCGGATATGCGGAGGAGACGCACCTGCCGCTCCGGTTCGGCCTCATCCGCAACCACTACGTCGGGCGCACGTTCATCGAGCCGGCCCAGTCGATCCGCCATTTCGGGGTGAAAGTGAAGCTCAACCCCGTGAAGAGCATCCTGGCCGGTCAGCGCGTGGTGCTCATCGACGACTCGATTGTCCGGGGCACGACCAGCCGGAAGATCGTGAAGATGGTGCGCGCGGCCGGGGCCAGGGAGGTGCACGTGCGCATCAGCTGCCCGCCGACCATCTCGCCGTGCTTCTACGGGGTGGACACGCCGCGCCGGAGCGAGCTGATTGCCGCCACTCACACGATTGAGGAGATCCGCCGCTATCTCGGCGCCGACTCGTTGGGGTATCTCAGCCTCGACGGCCTCGTGCAGTCGGTGCGCGGCGGGGGGCGGTCGTACTGCACCTCGTGCTACACCGGCAAGTACCCGGTAGCCTTCCCCCAGGACCAGTCGGCCTACCTCCAACTCACGCTGAAGCTCAATGACCAACCGGCCACACAGCCCCAGGAAGAGCCCGAATCGGTGGCCTGACCGCGGGCGCGCGCTTGCCGCCACGCTTGCGCTCGGCCTGGCCCTCGTGGCCGCCCCGGCCGACGCGCACGCGCAGGAGCGCGGCCCGACGCCGATGTCGCCCGCGGAGCTCCAGGCGGCCATCGACAAGCTGGGCGATCTCGATTACCCCACGCGGATGAAAGCGGGCCGCGCGGTACGGCGCGCGCCGGGCACCGTGGCGGTTCCGGCGCTGCTTCAGGCCGTGCGCGAGCACGCCGATGGCTATGTGCGCTTCAAGGCCCTGGTGCTCCTGACCGGCTTCAGCGACCCGCGCACGGTCGATGCCATGGAAGAAGCGCTCGACTCCCCGAACGACCGCCTGCGGGAAGTGGCCTATGGCTACTTCGAGCATCACCCGGCGCCCGCGCTCGCGGCGCGGCTTCTGGCGGCGCTCGAGAAGGAGACGGGCGAGTTCGTCCGGCCCTCGCTGGTTCGCGCGCTGGCGCCGCTCGCCGCCGCGAATACCGAAGTGCGGAACGCCCTCATTCGCGATGCGGCCCGAGGCGTGGACTACTTCCGGAGCTCGGTCATCGAAGCGCTGGGGGACTACCGGGTGGCCGCGGCCACGGCGCGGATCACCGAGATCGCGAAGCTGGAAGGGCCGCTCCAGGACGACGCCGTGCTGGCGTTGGGAAAGATTGGCGACAAGGCGTCGCTGGGCGTGCTCGCCGAGCTCCAGCGCACCGGCGCACAGACGCTGCAGCCGTCCGTGGCCGCAGGCATCTGCCTGCTCGGGCAGAACTGCTCGTCGCACATGGGTTTCCTGCTGAAGACGCTGGGCTTCGCCGAGGATTTCCCCGGCTACCAGGAGCTGCTGCGGGGCGCCGCCGCCGGTCTGGCCGCCATCGGCGCGCGCGGCAACGGCGAGGCGGTGACGATGCTGCTCGACGTGGGCGTACCCTCGCAGGATCCGGTGAGAGCACCCGTGGCGCTCGCCCTGGGCCTGGTCGCGCTTCGCAACACGTCCCTGCTGCTCGAGGTGCTCGAGGGGCGCTCGGACCAGGCCGACGCCCTCTCGCTGGTGGCGGAAGGCTTCGATATGCTCGAGGAAGATCTCGAGGAGGAGCGCTTCTTCGCCGCCGTCCGGCGCGCGTACTGGGCCGCTCCCGACGCATCGCCCCGCCGCGCGCTCTGCGAGCGGCTGATCACGAAGCTCGATTTTTGATGACACAACCCATGGATTACAAGGCATCCGGCGTCGACATCGACGCCGGCCACGAAACGGTTCGCCGCATCAAGGGCCTGGCGCGGGCGACGTTCACTCCCGGCGTGCTGTCGGAGATCGGGTCGTTCGGCGGCCTGTTCAGTCTCGACCGGGCCGCCTGGCTCGACCCCGTCCTGGTGTCGAGCGCCGATGGCGTGGGCACGAAGCTCAAGATCGCGTTCATGACCGGGCGCCACGACACCATCGGCGTCGACCTCGTGAACCACTGCGTCAATGACATCCTGGTGCAGGGGGCGGTCCCGCTGTTCTTCCTCGACTACCTGGCCACGGGCCGCCTGTCGCCCGACGTGGCCGAGCAGGTGGTGAAGGGCCTGGCGCGGGCGTGCACCGACAACGGCTGCGCGCTCCTGGGGGGAGAGACGGCCGAGATGCCCGGCTTCTACGCCGAGGGCGAGTACGACGTGGCCGGGTTCATCGTGGGTGCCGTCGAGCGCGATCACCTGATCACCGGCAGAACCATTGCTCCCGGTGACGTGCTGCTCGGGCTGCCGTCGTCCGGCCTTCACACCAATGGCTACTCGCTGGCCCGGCGCATCGTCTTCGACGTGCTGAAGCTATCGGTCGACAGCCACGTGCCCGAGCTCGGCGAGACGGTGGGCGAGGCGCTCCTGCGATCGCATCGCAGTTACCTGCCGGTGATCCGGCCGCTGCTCGGCCGGGGACTCGTGAAGGGCATGGCGCATATCACCGGCGGCGGGATCACGGACAACCTCCCGCGCGTCTTGCCCGATGGCACCGCGGCGCGGGTGGATCGGCGCGCCTGGCGGACCCCGCCCCTCTTCCGGTGGCTCGGCGAGGCCGGATCGGTGCCCGAGATGGACCTGCGTCGATCGTTCAACATGGGCATCGGCCTCATCCTCGTGGTGGCCGCCGACCGCGTGGACGCCGTGCAGGCGACGCTGCTGGACGCCGGCGAGGCAAACGCCGTGGTGATTGGCGGCATCGAGGCCGGCATCCAGGAAGTGCGATACGCGTGAAGCGGAGGCTGGGCGTACTGATTTCCGGGCGCGGATCGAACCTGCAGGCCATCATCGACGCCGTCGCCGCCGGCCGGCTCGATGCGGCGATTGCCGTGGTCATCTCCAACCGGCCCGGCGCCAGGGGGCTCGAGAGAGCGCGCGCGGCTGGTATCGAGACGGTGGTGCTGGAGCACGGCGCTTTTGGCTCGCGGGAGGCCTACGATGCTGCGCTGGTCACTGAGCTCCGCCGGTACGATGCCCGGCTGGTCTGTCTCGCGGGCTTCATGCGCCTGCTGAGCCCGGTGTTCGTCGATGCCTTTCCAGGCGCCATCCTCAACGTGCACCCGTCATTGCTGCCGGCGTTTCCGGGCGTCGACGCCCAGCGGCAGGCGCTCGACCACGGGGTGAAGGTGTCTGGCTGCACGGTGCACCTGGTGACCGCAGAGCTCGATGCCGGCCCCATCGTCCGGCAGGCGACGGTGCCCGTGCGCGACGACGACACCGTGGAGACCCTCTCGGCGCGCATTCTCGTTGAAGAACATCGGCTCTATCCCGAGGCGATCGCCCGGGTGCTCGACGGCGGCTGGCGCATCGAGGGCCGCCGGTTCCTGCCCGCGCCGGCCTGAGCCGGCCGGCTGCCACGCCCGCCTTCAGAGTCGGTCGGATCCTCGCCGCAGCGTGAGCACCGCCACGTCCGGTGGACAGTTGATGCGGACCGGCACGTACACCGTACCCACGCCGCGGCTGACGAAGACGGTGGCATTCGCCTCGGTGCCCACGCCGGCCAGCACGGGGAACTTGCGCCCCGCGATGGCCCCCACGCCCGGCACGACCACCTGCCCGCCGTGTGTGTGTCCCGACAACACGAGCTGCACATCGAACTTGGCGGCCTCGGCGAGACGGCGCGGATCGTGCGCCAGGAGGATGGTCGTGGCGCCGGCGCCGTTCAGGACGCGCGCCAGGTCGGCGGTGCGTCGCGTCCAGAAGCGGATGCCGGCGATGTCGAGCGCTTCCCCCTTGACCGTGAGGCGGGTGCGCTGATCCTTCAGCACGGTGAAGCGCTGGGCGGCAAGGGCCGCGGGCATGTCCCGGTCGTCATCGTGATTGCCGAGGACGGCGAACGAACCCAGGGGCGCGCCGGCCAGCGGCGACAGCAGCTCGGCGACCGGCGAGACGTACTTCCGGTCACCGAACGTCACGTAGTCGCCGCCGAGCACGACGATGTCGGGGCGCGCCTCGAGCAACAGCGACACAGCGCGCGCGACGTCGTCGGCGGGTACGGTCTCGCTGTGATGGATGTCGGTGATGAGGCCGATGCGGATGCCTTCGAGCTCGGACGGCAGGCCCGTGATCTTCAGGTCGAGGGCCAGGCGGTCGACGCGGTGGCGCTCGTACGCCATGCCGTAGGCGATCGCGCCGGTGCCGAAGCCGACGCTGGAGGCGACGAGGGCGCGGAGTGCGCCGCGCCGCGTGATGCCCATCGAGGGCAGTATAGTTAATCCGATGAATGTCCTGGACGAGCTCGAGTGGCGCGGCATGGTGTACGACGTCACGGAGGGCACGCGCGAGACGTTCGCGCGCGAGCGCGTGACGGCTTACGTGGGCTTCGATCCGACGGCGTCGAGTCTGCATGTCGGATCGCTGCTGCCGATCATGGCCCTGGCCCGTCTGCAGCGTGCCGGCCACAGCCCCATCGCGCTGGTTGGCGGCGGGACCGGCCTCATCGGCGACCCGAGCGGCAAGAGCCAGGAGCGCACGCTGCTGTCGATCGAGGACGTCGACACCAACGTCCGCGGCATGCGGTCTCAGCTCGAGCGATTCCTCGACTTCGACGCGCAGCCCAACGCGGCGCGGATGGTCAACAACGCCGACTGGCTCCGGCCCCTCACGCTGCTCGAGTTCCTCCGCGACACGGGCAAGCACTTCACCGTGAACTACATGCTGGCGAAGGAGTCGGTAAAGCGGCGGCTGGGCGGCGACGAGGGGATCTCGTTCACCGAGTTCAGCTACCTGCTGCTGCAGTCCTACGACTACCTCGTACTGCACGAGCGTTTCGGGTGCACGCTTCAGATGGGCGGTTCGGACCAGTGGGGCAACATCACCGCCGGATGCGACCTCATCCGCCGGGTCGTCGGGGGGAAGGCGCACGGTCTGGTGCTGCCGCTGGTGACGACGTCGGCGGGGACGAAGTTCGGCAAGACCGAGGCGGGCACGGTCTGGCTGGCCCCGGAGCGGACCTCGCCGTTCCGCTTCTACCAGTTTTGGCTGAACACCGACGACCGCGACGTGGCCAGGTACCTGAAGTTCTTCACGTGGCTCGATCGCGCCACGATCGAAGAGCTCGAGCGCGCCGTCGTGGAGGCGCCGGAGGCGCGCGCGGCGCAGCGCACGCTGGCCCGCGAGGTGACGCGCATGGTGCACGGCGACGGTGAGCTCGAGCGTGCGGAGCGGGCATCGGCCGTGCTCTTCGGCGGGTCGCTGCGGGACGCCGAGCCGGACGATCTGCTGCTGGTCTTCGCGGACGTGCCATCGAAGACGACGGCGAAGTCGACGTTCGTGAGCTCGACGGTGGCGCACGCGGTGTTCGAGGCGGGGTTGGCCGGATCGAAGGGCGAGGCGGCTCGGCTGGTCAAGCAGGGCGGCGTCTACCTGAACGGCGAACGGGTGACTGACGATCGTCGCCTGATGACCATGGCCGACACGCTGGGCGGGACGCTGGTGGTGTGGCAGAAGGGGCAACGCGAGCGGCGCCTGGTGCGGATCGAGGGAGAGTAAGCGGCGCGGCGGCCGAGGCGGCGCAGAGGATTTTCGAGCGACGCGCGATTTCCGGCTGCGGCATGTTGACATCGGGAGGTGGTGTTCGTATATTGGAGAGACGCGCTTGACGCGGTGTCCTCGGTCTAGGGCCCGCGCTGCAAGGTAAGCTCCCTGGAAGCCCCGGAAGCTGCTCGCACGGCCCTGAAACGGCCCATCGGCGAACGAAAAAGGGGTTGACACAGCCGGTAGCGTGTCGTAAGCTTGGAAGTCTGCCCCTGATGGGCGCGAGTGGCCGGTAAGGTGGGGCCGCAGCGGGGGCGCCGGACGGTGAGAGCCGCCGGAAGCCTTGGTTCTTTGAAAACTAGATAGAGCGTGCACACGTTCGATGACCCTCGCGCGCAAGCGCGGGTGAAGTCGGACAGACCAGCCCGTCGAGT
>Ga0209706_10000013_pt1 | contig 87639 bp, 74 predicted proteins | sample PPLLaktember2015_6_FD_187263 | JGI IMG/M metagenome (GOLD analysis project Ga0209706, IMG submission 187263) | Freshwater sediment microbial communities from Prairie Pothole Lake near Jamestown, North Dakota, USA - PPLs Lake P8 Core (1) Depth... | ecosystem: Environmental > Aquatic > Freshwater...
CGTGTCTATCATAACGGGCTGGCGCTGGGGATCGTCGCGAGGTATGGGCGGGAGAACGACCCCAGGGCCGACGCCCTTGTGAGATGGTTGTTGAAGACGCAGAGACGAGACGGCGGATGGAACATACCGTATCTCCAGGACGTCAAGTATCTCCCGGAATACAAGCACATGAGAGTGAGCGACTTCATCAGGCTCGTGAACAAGGGAGGCGCTCCAAGGTACGACCCCGAGCGATACTACGATGTCCCCAGCTGCATCTGGTCCACAGTTGGTGCCATCCGAGGCCTCGCGTGGATCAAGCCACAGGCGAGGAATCCGGATGTGAAGAGGGCATGCGGGTATGTCCTGGACAACTTCTTCAAACGCAACTACCACGGCAACTTCAACAGATCGGAGAGGAGCTGGACCGTACTCAAGTTCCCCACCTATTTCGGGAGCGGGCTGACCGCGTTGGACTCCCTCATATATCTGGGGATGGGGCCGGAGGACGAGCGGATGGAGAGGCCCATGAAGTGGCTCTTGGGCGCGCGGGCCGCGGATGGGTTCTGGTACAGGTCGGAAAGGCCTCATCCGATTGACGACCAATGGGTCACGGTGACCGCCCTGATGATCCTCAAGTACTATTCCGATATGTACTGACATGTTGTCTGGCCGTGCCTCCAGGATGGCCCGCAGACATGTCGTTCCGCCGTCTGGTCTAATATTCAGCAAGTCTTAATATAATCCCTATTCAAATATACCTTTGACGGGAGCTATGGCCGGGGAACACCCTGTCCAGAGTTCCTCACTATGAGGTGTATTACGATGGGAACACCAGGACAACCGAACCCCAGGATGTGCGTCCAGTGCGGCAAATCCTTAGCCTTGGATGCGAACGTATGCCCGTATTGCGGCCATGACTATCGCGTACAAGCCGGACCTCCAGCGAAGAAGAAGACCGTCATGCCATTGATTGGCGGCGTGCTGATTCTCCTGGGCGGCGTGCTCTCACTGGTTGCCGGTCTGGGTCTAGTCGCCAGCGTCGGCGCCTTGGATTCATTGATGCTCATCGATGTCGAGGGCGTCAACATGTTCGAGGACCTTCTGACCGCGTGTGGTATCATATTCATCATACTCGGGCTGATAGGTATCCTCGGAGGAGTGTTCGCGATGATGAGGAAACACTTCGGACTCGCGGTACTCGGAGGCGTATTCGCCCTCGCAGGGTGGTTCATACCCGCCTTGATCGGGCTCATACTCATAGGCGTCTCGAAGGACGAGTTCGAGTGACCTGTGCGAGCAGCGCGAAAGACCTCAAACCCTTTCTCATCTTCGATTTCTCTTGAACCGCGCCTCTCATTCCGTGGCGTGCCGCCAGAGCCGCTCGAACTCCGACTCCCACCAGGAGGCGTACCTCCTGAGTCCCTTCGCTCTGAGGGTCACCGCCTTCCCGGCGAGTCCATGGGCCATCTTGGCCGCCGCCGGGGACCACGCGCCCCTGAGCCCTCTCGGCACGACGAGGTAGCTCGGCGAGTCGTCTATGTACCTTGGCGGGAGCCTGGACAGAGCATGTATGTCGCAAGCCCTCTCACCTCCCGGGATCCCCTTCGAGTTGAACTGTGCCAGGTGCATCAGCTCGTGGGCCATGGTCCAGTAGGTCGGGTACTTCCAGCTGCCGTCCCTCCGCCATCGGACATCGAGCATCAGCTTGACCTTACCATCGTCCGACTGGAACGCCAGCCCGTCGTACGCTCTGGTTATGCCTATCCTGATCTCCTTCCTCATCTCAGGGAAGAACGTGTTGATCAAGTTCAACCTCCGTTCGAGCTCGCGCCGCACATCGGGAGGCAGCTTGAGCGCCTCCCTGGTCCAGGAGATGACCAAGGTCATGCGACCAGCGCTATGACGAAGGTATCACTTATGTGATGCGCCGCTGTCATTCCTCCACCAGGACCTTGCCCTCGATCGTGACGACATGCTTCTTGACAGGGATGTCCCTCCCTGATCGCTTCAGCGCCTCCATCGTGAGCCTCATGAGGCCCTGACAGCACGGCACCTCCATGATGACGACCGTCACACTCCTCGGCGAGGCCTCCTTGAAGACGGCTGTGAGCTTGTCCAGGTAGGTTTGCTGCTCGTCCAGCTTCGGGCACCCTGTTATCACGGGCCTGCCCTTGAGGAACCTCCCGTGGAAGTCCCTGTACGCGAACGGGACGCAGTCCGCCGCCAGCAGCACGTCAGCGTCCTTGAAGAACGGCATCGATGGCTGGACCAGTTTCCACTGGACGGGCCAGTTGGTCAGCTCCGGGGGCAGCCGGTCGGCATGCGCGCTGGTCTGGGCCGGCGCCCGTGGCATGCCCTGGCCGGCCCTGAGTATCATCGGGTTCGACGACGGGCAGCCGCATGGCTCGGCCGTCATGTGCTGGCCCGTGTGGGCCTGGCCCTTTCCGAGATGCTCCTTCACGGCCTCCTCGTCGAACCCAGGCGCCTCCCGCTCGACTATCCTGAGCGCCCCCTGGGGGCATTCGCCTATGCACGCGCCCAGGCCGTCGCAGAACACCTCGCTGACGACCTTCGCCTTGCCGTTCACGATCTTGAGCGCGCCCTCGGCGCACGCGACCACGCACTGGCCGCACCCATCGCACTTCTCCTCGTCTATCTCTATGATCTTCCTCATGGCCATCCTGTCACCCGTTCCCGGCACTCGGATGGTCCCGGGTCTATCAAAATACTGCGCCTAACACCGCAGGCGCGGTCATTCGCCGTTCAGCCTGAGCCAGTTGGTGCGGGACTTGGACGTGTTTAGCCTGTCTCCAATCACGCTGGCAACGAACGCTGTCGGGGGCAGCAGGAACATGAAGGACGCTCCCAGGGCGATCAACTTCGTCGACCTCCTCATGTCGTATATGGCGTCCGAGTACTCCGTGTCCTCGCTGTTCGTGGCAGTGACCATGGACCGCGCGATGACCCGCTGGACCTTCAGGACGAGCAAGGTCGTCATCCAGACCACGTTCCTGATGGTCGTGTACTCTCCGCCGAAGCCCGTCCGGCGGCTCACGATCGCCTTCCTGAGGTCCTCCGCGGTCTTCCCCTCGTAGGTCGTGAAACCGTCCCCGACCATCATCGGGGCGTGGGCGTCGCTGCCTCCCGTGAGCGCCTTCCCGGAGTTGGAGCACTTGCTGACCGCCAGGTCGTTCGAGTACCTGTCCCTGTGGAACGCGTTGAAGACCTCTATGCCGTCCAGGTCCAGGGTGAGAGCCTTGTCCCCCAGGGCCGCGCAGTGCGCGCTGAACGGGTGCGGAGCGATCGCGACGCCGCCCATGCCGTGGATGATGTCTATCGTCTCCATCGCGGACAGTCCTTTGGGCACGTCCTCGTTCAGGAACAGTCCGAGGACCTCCCCGTCCGCCGTCATGACCTCCTCGCCCACGACGACCTCGACGGACTTGGCGTGCTTCCTCGCCTCGAGCCCGCCCCTGATGCTGTTGTGGTCGGTCACGCACAGGACATCGAGGCCCTTCGCCTCGGCCGCCCTGACGATGTCCTCCGGCTCTGAGACGGAATCGGGTATCTGAAGGAAGAGTATCTTGGACAGGCCCGAATACTTCGTATGCGTGTGCAGGTCCGCCGTCCCCATCTTATCGCTCCAGGCATGCGACTGAAGGATTAAAAGGAATCCCAGAGCACCCCCGCCGCGGATCACTTGGCGAAGTTCTGCGCGGTCTCCTCACTGTCCATCGACTCCCCGAGCATCTGTCCCATGATGACGCCTATGAACCCGCCGAGCACCATCAGCATCAGGGGTATCACGGTCATGTTCAGGAAGAACATGAAGTACAGGCCAGGGAAGATGATGCTGAAGTCGTACACGGTGAACGGGACGGAGTACGCCACGATGGCTATGAGGTACCCGATGAAGACATACATGATCACCGTCACGATCGCCAGGTCAGTCCTCCTAGTGAGGTATCCGGACGGCATGCCGAACAGCACGGATAGCAGGAACGCCACGAGCATGTTCTTCCCAAGAGAGGGTGTCGACATGTTCGGGAATACGAAGTCGAAGGTCATGAATGCGATCGCGGGCGCGCTCATGAGTGCCACCACCAGCATCCTCTTCCAGTCCTCGCCCCTGATCCTCACAGGTACTCCCCCTCGAAATACCTCCTCTCGACCCGGACCATGTCGTTGAGGTACAATTCCTTGTAGTACTGGTAGTCGTGGTCGAACCCGTCCATCCACGCGACCAGCCTGAAGTCGTGCAGGTACGGCACGGTCGAGAGCGTGTACTCATCCCCCTGGGACTCCGAGAGATTGATGAACTCCCTGAGCGCGGCCAGTATCACCGGGTCGGACACTATCGCCTCGTACATCACTGGCCGGACGCTCTCCCCAGGGAACGAGATGTCGTCCGACGTGCTGTTGTATGCCGATGCGACCATCAGATGTGAGACCGACGACTCGGTCGAGTTGTTCACGCGCACGGTCCAGCTCAGGGACTGCACGACGAGGTCTCTTCCGGACGGGTTGTACACCTCGATCGAGAGCGACACCAGGAGCGACCCGTTATCGAGTTCCTCGGCTGTCTCGACCGCGTTCCTGAGCTCGACCCCCTGCCTCGCCTCCATGGTGTCCACATATGTCAGGGTCGAGAACAAGAGGGCGCCGGTGAAGAACAACGTCGACGCGACGCACATGCCGGTGACGAACCACCGCTTCCTCAGCTCCGAGAGAACTCCCAAGCAGGTCCACCTTCCATTGCGAGAGATTGGACGGGCTACTCCCTTGCCCCGAACAGGTAGCAGGCAACTTCGTGCCCCTCTCCCGTGTCGAAGGTCGGAGGCTCTTGTACTGTGATGAACTTTACTGCCACGGCCACCTTCGGCCCCTTCGCTGGCTTGACCGAGACCCCGGCCACTGCCTCCGCCCACCGGTCACCTGCGGCCGCCCTCTCCTTGAAGTACGCCTCGAGGGCGGACCTGAGCCCCTCCAAGTTCTTGTCCGGCCCCATGACTCTTACCTTGACCTTGCTCCCCTTGACCTTGACTGGCAGTATGAGCCTGCCCAGCTCACGGTCGGCCTTCGCGAAATCGGTCCGGACAGCCTCCGCGACATCCCTCGCCACCTTGGCCGGTGGCTCCTTCGCGCCCCCGCACGTGGCGACCACTCTCATCTTGGCCGAGTCCCCGACGATGCTCTTGACGCCCTTGAACTCCGGCCGGTTCTTCTTCCTATGATGCCTGACAAGGTCCTTCAGGAAAGCCTCCGCCACCTCGGTGTGCTCGTCCCCGGTCTCGGCGACGCTGACGACGCACCTGCCGCTCTCTGCCCTGATATCGGTGATGATCCCGTGCATCGGGTGCTTCGGGTCGTCATACGGTATCCCGGACTTGAGCGCACCCAAGACCTTGTGAGCGTCCTCGCAGGGCACGATCACGAGCCTGGCCACTGGGTCGACCGTAATGGTCTCGACCCCGCTCAGCCCATGCGCTGTTCCGTCCTTGCCGCCCCTGGCGAGCCTCTTCACGAACGCGGCGGTCGATTCGAGGTTCCTCCGGGCGGACTTGCTCACGGTCACCACGATCTCGTTGCCGTTGCGCTCGATGCCGGTGATGATCACATGCATCGGGTGGTCGGGCTCCTTGTACTTCGCCACTGACTCGAGAAGCGTGAGCAGCTCATGGGCGAGCTCGTCGGCCGAGAGGGTCGCTGCCTTGCACCCTATCTCGACGGTCCTGTCGCCTACGACCGTGTCTATCACATCGACCGCCTGGAACATGGGCACGGTGGCCTTCAGCTCCGCGGTCTTGTCCTTGAGGAACCCGAGCAATGCGTCCGGGCTGGCGCCTTCCCTGAGGTGCAGCCCGAGGACGAACCCGTCCGGGTGGACCTTGTCCACGGCCTTGCCGACCATGCTCTCGGGGCCCATCAGGTCCTCGGACTTGAGCCAGTCTACCAGGTCCTCCCCCTGCCAGCCGCAGTCCTTGAACGCCTTGGGGCACCTGGGCCTGAACCTGCAGCCGAGAGGCACGTTGGCGGCGCTCGGGATCTCTCCCCTGATCTTGATCCTGCCATGCTTGGCGGCAGGGTCTGGCACGGGCACGGCCGACAGAAGCGCCTGGGTGTACGGGTGCTTCGGCTCGAATATGACCTTGTCCGTCTCTCCTATCTCCACGACCCTACCCAGGTACATGACCGCGAGCCTGTCGCTCACATACCTCGCGACGGCGATGTCGTGCGTGATGAACAGGTATGGTATGCCGTACTTGTCCCTAAGGTCCAGCATGAGGTTCAGGACGCCTGCCCTGATGGACACGTCGAGCATGGACACGGGCTCGTCGGCGACGATGACCTTCGGTTTGATGACGAGCGCCCTCGCGATCGAGACCCTCTGTCTCTGCCCGCCACTCAGCTCGTGCGGGAACCTGGCGAGGTACTCCTTGGCCGGCGCGAGGCCGGCGTCCTCGAGCGCCTGTGTGACCATCTCGACCTTCTCCTCGAAGGTCTCCCCGATATTGTGGTTCAGGAGGGGCTCCATGATCGTCTGGAGGACCGTCGTCCTGGGGTTCAGGGATTCGTAGGGGTCCTGGAACACCATCTGGATGTTCCTCCTGAATATCTTGATGTCCTCGCCTTCGAGCAGGGCTATGTCCCTGCCAAGGAAGAACACCAGACCGTCCGTCGGGTCCTCGAGCCTGGTGAGGAGCCTACCCGTGGTGGTCTTGCCGCACCCGCTCTCACCCACGAGGCCCAGGATCTCTCCCGAGCGTATGTCGAAGTTGACGTCGTCCACCGCCTTCACGACGGGCGCGTCCCCCCCGAAGGCTAGGAAGCCCTGTTTGAGCTCGAAGTACTTCTTGAGGCTCCTGACTTTGACGATCACGTCGCCCTTAGCCATGGTTACTCACCTCTCCTGAGCTTGTCCCAGAGCTCTCTGGCGAAGTGGCAGTAGGATATGTGTCCAGGCTCGATCTCGATCCCTGTGGGCCTGTCCTTGGAGCACTTGGCCTGCGCGTACTCGCATCTCGGATGGAACGGGCATCCGCTCGGCGGGTTCACCAGGTCCGGCGGGAATCCGGGTATGGACTCCAGCCTCCTCTTCGGCCCCTTGATCGACGGGAACGAGCCTAGGAGGCCCGCGGTGTACGGGTGCGCTGTGTTCTTGAAGACGTGAGGCGTCTTCCCCACCTCCATCATCATGCCGGCGTACATGACGCCTATCTTGTCCGAGACCTCGGCCACGACGGACACGTCGTGCGTGATGATCATCATGGCCATGTTCAACTTCTGTTGGAGCTTCTTTATCTCGACCAGTATGCGGTCCTGGGTGATGACGTCCAGGGCCGTGGTCGGCTCGTCCGCTATGATGAACTTCGGGGAGAGGGCGAGCGCGAGGGCGATCATGGCCCTCTGCTTCATGCCCCCGCTGAACTCGTGCGGGTAGTTCCCCACCCTGTCGCGGTTGATGCCCACGAATTCGAACAGCTCCTCGGCCCGCTTCTGAGCGGTCTCATCGTCCACGTCTTCGTGGAGCTGTATCGCCTCGATTATCTGGTCCCCGACCTTGAACACGGGGTTGAAGGCGTTCATGGCGCCCTGGAATATCATGGATATCTCGGTCCAGCGTATCTTCCGGATCTCGTCGTTGTAGTCGTCCAGGGAGCCGTCCTTGCGCTTCGATATCTTGAGCAGGTCTCTGCCCTTGTAGTATATGTGGCCGCCCTTGATGTACCCGTTCGGGGGCAGGAGCTGCGTGATGGCGTACGCGGCCGTGGTCTTGCCGCACCCGCTCTCGCCGACGAGGCCCATGGTCTCCCCGGCGTCTATGGTGAAGCTGACCCCGTCCACGGCCTTGACCCAGCCGCTCTGGATCTTGAAATGTACTTTCAGGTTCTTCACTTCGAGCAGGGCCATCTCATCACCTCTTCCTCAGGCGCGGGTTCACGACCTCGTCGAACGCCCGGCCTATCAGGTAGAACGCGAGGGACAGCAGAGTGATGGCTATCCCGGGCGGCAGGAGCCACCAGGGCGCGTCGAGCGAATGGCCGCTTATCTGCAGGTACTGGAGCATCATGCCCCATGTGATGTTCGTCGGGTCGCCGAAGCCCAGGAACGCCAGGATGGCCTCCGTCACGATGGCGCCGCTGATGCTGAATGTCATGTACAGGAACGTGTAAGGCAGCACGTTCGGCCCTATGTGTCTGAATATGAGCCGGCTGTCCGATGCTCCAGAGACGGTCGCGGCATCCACGAACGCGCGCTCCTTGATGGACAGCGTCACGGAACGTATGACCCTGGCGATGCCAGCCCATGATAGGATGGCGAATATGATCACGATGTTCATCAGGGACGGCCCGAACGCGGCAGCGAACAGCAGCATGATGACCAGGTATGGCAGGCTGAGCATGACGTCCGTGGTCCTCATGAGGATGTCGTCGATGAACCCTGAGTAGAACCCTGCCACGAGTCCGACGATCGTGCCTATCACTACGGAGAAGAACGCCGCCGTGATGCCCACCATGAGCTCCGCCCTGGTGCCGAACATGACCTGGGTCAGTATGTCCTGGCCCTCCCAGTCGGTGCCCAGGGGATAGTAGTTGCCAGATGGGTATGAGCCCGGGGGCAGGGGCGCGATGTTGACTCCCGTCAGGGTTTCCATGAACAGCTTGTCGTCGGCGGTGACCACCCCGAAGTAGTTCCCTCCCCTGCTCATCTCGATGTATATGTTGCCCAGGAATGACACCGGGGTGACGGCACCTCCGCCAGGCGCAGCGAACGTGGCATTGATCTTCAGCAGCGAGTTGGCCAAGTATATGTCGCCCGGTTCGGTGCTGAACACGTACATGAGCTGGCCAGAGACGTAGGCCGGGTCGCTGTTGAGGTAGCTGTCCACGGTCGCGAACATCGTGTTGTTCTCTCCGACCCTGCCAGTGTCCTTGTTCAGGCCGGCGATGATGCCCCTCGTCTCAGTCTTTCCGACCATGATTATGAAGTCTGGGGATGAGTACAGCGAGGTGATCTCGAAGTCTCGTATCCCGGTCAGGATGAGCTTGTTGGACCATGAGGTGTTGCCCGTGACCCTGTCGAAGGCCACTACCTCGCCGGCATTCGAAGCAACGACGACATATTCCTTGCCAAGCGGAGTGGTCGGGAAGTACGGGTACGGGAACACGAGCATATGGTTCCCGGTGACTGGTTCGAACGGCTCGTCCTCTATCGTGTAGTTGCGGGTCCACGCAAGGTCGCCTATGGTGATGTCCGAGACCACGCCTGTCAGTGTGGACTTGGTCAAGTTGAGGAAGTACGCGCGGATGCCCTGGTCCGTGGGCACGAACAGCATGTTCCCGTTGTCGAAGTCGCCGTCCACGACCAACGGGTTCCCTATGATGGTCGCGTCGTCCACCGCGAGCGTGTTGACGAAGTTCACCGCGTCCTCCCCAGGGTCATAGACCGTTGGCGGTCGCTTGTTCAACATCCAGACGTTGTGGTCGTCAGCGAAGGCGATGGCCATCCTGGCGGATTGCACGACGAACGAGAACCCGTTCCAGAGGTTGGAGTTGTACTTTGGCACGAAGGATAGGTTGTGGGAATCGACCAGCTCGAACGCCACATGGGTGGTGGTGGGCTGATAGGAGTTGTATTCGTACAGCACGGCGCCTTCGTCCGTCGTGTTCATGATGAACAGGAACGACGTCGAGTAGTGGACTAGAGAGAAGTAGGTCGCGTTGGCCGGGAGCTGGATCTCCGACGGGTCGCTTACGATGATGCCAGACTCACCCGTGAGTTCGTTTATGCCCCTGCTCACTGGATACGCGAGGGTCGTCCCGTCTTCGGAGTACGCGAGCACCCTCTCGAGCGGGTGGTCCCTATGGGGCGAAGTGAGCCCGACCACCATCGTCCAGTTCCCTTCGGCCGTCAGGTTCTTGGAGGCGTAGTCCGCGATGAAAGTGTCGATTGCAGGGGCCCTGAAATCCTTGTCGTAAGGCGCGAGCCAGGGCGCGAAGATGGCCACGATGAAGAACCCGAGGACGATGCTGAGGCCCGCGAGGCCGGTCTTGGACTGCCTGTACAGTTTCCACGTGCTGGCAAACCCTCTGATGAACTTCTTGAGCGCCCTCTGGCCTGCCACCTGGAACTCCCTCGAATCAGGGATCTCGTCTTTCCGTTCCTCGTTCTCGGTCAAATGCGCACCCTCGGGTCGAGATAGCTATAGAGCAGGTCGGCTACGAAGTTGCCGAGCAGCACCATGAGCGTGATTATGTATAGTGTGGCTTCGGCCACAGGGAAGTCCAGTTGGAGCAGGGCTTGTATGTAGAGCGCGCCCATCCCGGGGAAGCTGAACACATTCTCAAGCACCACCGCCCCGCCGATTGCGAACACGAACGCTATTATGAACGATGTCACGACTGGCAGCATCGCGTTCCTGGCGCCGTGCCTGAAGAGGACCTTCCTCTCAGGCAACCCGATGGCCTTGGCCGTGATCATGTAGTTCTCGCCGATGACATCCAGCATCGCAGTCCGCATGAGCAGGACGGTGCCTGCCAGGGACAGCAGTAATAGGACCAGCATGGGCAAGAACATGTGCCAGGAGATGTCAAGTATCTTGAATAGGAACGTCCCTGGGTCGAGTCCCAGGATGCTATCCGTCTCGTCGTACCATCCAGTCAGCGGAAACCAATCGAGCTCGGACGCGAATATGACCAGGAATATGAGCCCTATCCAGAAGGAGGGCATGTTGTAGAACACGAGGCTGACGACTACGGTGCTGCCGTCCAGGACCCCGCCCCTCTTCCAGGCGATGAGTGCCCCGAGATAGATGCCTATCAGGTACGCGAGTATCGTGGCTCCACCGAACAGTATCATGGTCCTGGGTATCCGATCCTCCAGGATGTTCCACACGGTCTCCGCCCTGCTGAAGGATATGCCGAAGTCGAACGTGAGCATGTTGACCATGTACATGGCGTACCTCTCGAGCACGGGCCGGTCATAGCCATAGAGGCTCGTCATGTAGTCTATCTGCGACTGCTGTATGTTCGGGGCCGTCCTGAGGAGGTCCTGCGGCTTCGCCGGGAGGGACTCGAACATGATGAAAATCAGTGTCAGGATGATGAGCAGGGTCACGAAGGTCTGGATGCTCCTGGCCACGATGTACCGACTCATCCCTGCCATACTCGGACCCCACACTGGAAACGGTTTGCCTGTTTGTTAACATCCAGAGTGCTATTAAAGCTTTGGTCAGTATCCGTAAGGGCCGTCATGGCCCTTGAAAGTCCCCCCTACATCACAGGGAATGAAAACCGATGAAAAGGTTTGCGGGAAATGGTTTGTCACGCCCGTCTATTCCTTCTTCTCTTCCGGTGCGGGCTCCTCGGTCTCCTCGATGCCCTCAGGGGTTGCCCCTGCTGGCTTCTTCATCTTCATGAGGAGAAGCACTGCAAGGATCACCACGACGACCAACAGGGCTATCGCGACTATCCACGCGAGCATGCTCGACTCCGCATCTTCCTCGGCCACGAGAGTGAAGGTCACTGAGACCTCGCTCTCCTGTCCAAGCGAGTCGGTCGCGGACACGACGACTGTGTGCTCTCCCTCGGCGAGCCCTGCGAGGACCTCCGAGATCAAGACCACGGTCGCGCCATCAGCGTCGAGCAGATCTATCGGCGTTCCGCTGTCGACAGTCAGGGTCGCCGCTGCGAGCCCGTTCATGTCGTACACGCTGCCGAGCACCGTCGCGTTGGGCCCAACGACCTCGCCGCTGGCTTCAGGCGCGGACACGGATACTTCCGGGGCCGTGTTGAAGACGGCTAGCATGGCCTTGGCCGAGGACGATTCGTAGAGCCCGCCGGTGCTGATCTCGACGCCCACGAAGGCCGCCGAGGCGTCCAACACCTCTGTCGGGTCGACGAAGACGACGAACTCGCCGTTCTCGTCCGTGGGCAGCTCAGCGTCGTACGCCACACCGCCGCTCACTGCGACGCTAATCGGCAGGTCCGCAATCGCGTCCCCGTTCAGGTCCGTCACGCTGCCGCTCACCATCACTGCGAATCCGAGAGGCTGCGGAACCACGGCTGCGTCGAGTTGAGCGAAGGCGACCCTCACGATGGGCTCGAAGACCAGCTTCGTCTCGCTCAGGAGCGAGATTGTCCCATCGACATAGGCCCTAACATACATGTTGGGGACCGTCGCGATGGCTGGCAGGTCGTAGGCGAGGGTGACTGCGTTCCAGGCGGCACATACGATCTCATAGCTGGCGTGCCCGGAAACGTCCGTAGGCTGCAAGTCCGTCGCCTTGCCGGTACTCGGGATGACACCGTAGTCCGTGTTCGCTGTGGCCGCCTGGTAGACTTTAGCATCTGCTCCCTCTATCGGGTCGTTGTTCTCGTCGTACGCCCAGATGTCGATGGTGGTGGTGTCGAAGTCAGAGACCCTGGTCTCCAGCACCGGGTCGGCTATCTCGTACCTGACGCCGGTGAATCCCATGCCCCTGCCGTACCCGCACTCGCTGGATATCAGCGTCTGGCCGTGGAACACGAAGTTCAGGATCCACGGGCCCCAGTCGTCCCTGGTGCCGATGTCCTCTTCTCCGTCGAATATCCCCGTGCCGTACGAGCCTGGCAGCACGTACACGTGGTTTATCAGGTCGAGGCTAGCCAGGTCCACACCGTATATGTCGGTCGTGTACACTCCGCCCGTGACGGTCACTCCGGCCGGGATGAATCCCCACCAGAAGTCCATGTATTCTGCTGCCCTGTCGATCAGGGGCGACGCGAAGGCACCGGCCGTTGCGAGGTTCTGGTCGTCCATCTCGGTCTCGATCAGTATGCCCGCGTACTCCCAGAGCGAGTTCATCTCATATTCGTTGAACTCGAGCAACTGGCCGTACGAGGTCGCCGGCACGATGACCGTCGCGTTGCAGTCAGCGGGGTTTCCGTCCTGGTCGTTGACGTAGACCGTCAGGCCCATGGTGCCCCACTCCTCGGCGAACTTCACGTCGTACTGCATGTACCCTCCGTACATCGGCTCTGTCGGCAGGTCCGCCGGGTCGACGTAGGTGAAGGTCACCGTGTCAGCAATCGCGTTCGGTGCTGTCTCGATGTCCACCGTCACCCTCAGGGCGCAGGAGGCTCCGTCGTCCAACATCGTAACATCGATGTCAGCCAGGCCGTTCGCGTCCGTGATGACCTCCGTGACCGGGGCGCTTACGAGCGTCTCGTCGCTGTACAGGACGTTGAGCGTCTCACCGGCTATCGGGGTGCCGCTGTCGTCCGTCAGCAGCGCTGTTATCGTCGCCGACGGGCTTGTTGGGCTCAGCGCCGTGGTCGTGACCGAGTCGATGTTCACGAGCATCCAGTCCGGTGTGTCGTCATTGTAGACGACTATGCCGGCCTGTCCGACGTTCGTGTACAGGTACCCGTCCATGGTAACCGATGCGGCTATGGCCACAATCATGTGCTGGTTGAGGTAGTCTGCCTCCGGGGCGGTGTACTCCATCACGGCTATGCCGTCGGCGTCAGTGACCGCGATTTCCGGGGTGATAGTACCGTACCCGAGCAGGTACTGGTCAATCATGACCTCGGCGCCCTCAACTGGGCCGTCCGCGTCAGCGACGTAACAGGTGACATCTATCGTCTCGCCGGCCACCAGGGATATCTTCTCTGGCGTGACGACGACTCCGAGGCCACCCTTGGTGTACGTCCTGATGCTCGCCGAGTCGGAGTCAGTCGACGTCTCCAATGTGACATCCACCCTAACGGTTGATTCGCCTATCTCAGTGCCGGTCACGTCGAACGTGAACACGCCGTCGGCTCCGGTCACTCCCTCTGCCGGGGAAGCGACGACTCCGCCGCCGGTCACGTTGACCACGACGGCCGCTCCCTCGACGAGGCTGCCGAGGCTGTCGATGACGACAACGGTCGCCTCGACGGCGTCACCCGATAGGACCTTCCCTGGGAGGGTAAGTCCAGCGCTGATCTCGGTGACAGCTTCGCCACCCGAGGTCCCGCCCGCGCCCGCATAGTCAAGCGTGGTCAGGCAGAAGCCGTTCATGAGCGTCCCGTCGAACACGGTCCAGTTGGTCCAGACCTTGTTGTGCGCCTCGACGTTCACCCTGTAGTACAATACGTTGCAGGGGATGGCGTCGGCGATGATCGCCTGGCCTTCCTTGACATACGCGATCTGCTCGGACGTTATGAAGCTGCCTCTCGCCTCCTCTTCGAGCAATGCGAACTCGTCGACGTAGGCGATCGTCGCCTCGTCGGCGAGGGTGCTCACGCCGCCGATATCCGCGTAGTCAGGGTGCTCATAGGTCGGGGACCAGAAGGCCCACGAGTTAGAGCTGGCCATCGGGCCGTATATGTCGAACAGCAGGCTGACGCACTCAGTGTATCCGGTGAAGCTCCAGCCGAGCTCGAGCATCTGGTAGTCGAACGCCGTCAACTTCGCCACGAGTGTGTTGAAGTCAATCGGCTTCGCCTCGACGTTGATGCCCGCCCCTCTCATGTTGGTGGCAAGCATCTGCCCTGCCTTGATCCTGATCGGGTCGTAATCCGCGGGCGGGGTCAGGAGCGTGATCGGGTCCATAAGGCTCCCGTCAGGCATGTCCCTCCATCCGTCGCCGTTGGAATCAATGTACCCCGCGTCGTCGAGCAGGTCATTGGCCACATCCACGTCGAAGGCGTACTTCGTCACTGCCGGGTTGTGCCACTCGCCGAAGAACGGCGGGACGGCTGCCGAGCCGGCCTGTCCGAAGCCACCCATGTACACGTCGACAATCTGGTCCTTGTCAATCAGGTGCGACACCGCCTTCCTGAAGGTCAGGTTGTTCATGGGCTCCTTCTTCATGTTGAACGCCAGGTAGAAGTAGCCGCTGTCGGACATGTACTCGAGCTGGATGTTCGGGTCGCTCTGGAGCGACGGGACACGGCCCGCTGTAACCGCCCAGGCGATGTAGTCGACATCGCCGCCCTGGAGCGCCAGGATGGCCGTGTCGATGCTCGTGTAGATCTTGTAGTATACCGAGTCGAGGACGACCGGGAACGCCGGCATTCCGGCAGGGCTTACGTAGTCCTTGCCCCAGTAGTCGTCGAAGGTCTTGATGATCCTGTGCGAGTTGGCCACGCCGCTGTCGTATTGCCAGGCGCCGGTACCGATTGTCATCAACTCGTCGCTGACGGTCACGATTACCTTGTCCTCAGAGTCCGTGAATCCGTTCAACGGGTCATCCCAGATGGCCTTGGGGACAATGGGCACCGAGAGCGTGCTCGAGAAGAACTGGCCGTACGGCTCAGCCATCACGAACCTCACGCTGTAGTCGCCAGTCTTCTGGACACCTTCGTCGAACTCGGTGAGGCTGACGACACCGTCAGCATCCTGGTCGAATGCCTGTACGATCCTGTCCGAGTAGGTCGTCCCCTCCCTCACCATGAGGTAGGAGTAGACGACATCGTCCGCAGTCATCTCGGTCCCGTCGTGGAACAACACTCCCTCTCTCAGGTCGACGTCCACTGTCAGGGTGGCCTCATCGAAGTCCCACCCCGTCGCCAGCCATGGGACGGTGCTCAGATCGTAGTCAGTAGTTACAAGGCCCTCATAACAATATTGTATGACGTGAGCCTTCCAGACACTGTTCGTGCCTAGGTTGTAGTTATTGAAGTCCGTCATGTCCGCCTGCATGGCAACATACAGAACGTCTTCCTCTGCCGCCGCCGCTGCCACCGGTGTCGCAACCGCGAACGCCGATAGAACGGTGATCAGCATCGCAAATCCCGCTAGTATAGCCCTCATTTTCATGCCTCTCTCATCCTCCGTCATTGCCCCCACTTGAATGTGGAGATTCTAGGCCCTACAAACGCTTTCACGCATATATCAATTTTGTTAGGCGCGCGCGCGTATCTGGATATATAACCGTTGAGCGATGTTAACGAGGCGGAGTCAGCACTGACTCTGAGTCCCAGGATGACGATGGACCCTGGGCCCCTGCAGGGTGCGTCGGCCGCTCGCGGCCCGCGGCTTCGCAGACGGTGGCTACTCCCGCTCCCGGGCGGCCCGTTCGACAGCTTCCGGACTGGCGCAGTTCCACTCCCCGCAGAAGGGGCATCGGGACTGGTTGTCGTCGAACTCGATGTCCTCGATCCTGCCCGAGTAGTTGACCGTCGCAGGGTACGTGTTCCTGCACTTCTTGCATACGTACTCAAGTTCTACCTTAGGCATCGCAGATGAGTGAACGCGCGCGCGCGGGCATAAATGTTGCCCGGGCTCAGGCCTGTCCGGCGTCCCAAGAAGATATATCATGAGAGAGTCCGTTACCGGCCCGGAGTGGAGGCTGGCGATGGAAGTCGAGGTCAGGGGGAAGGCGTTGCGCGAGGTTTCAGCCTCGGGCAGCCACTACAACATCGGCGTGTCGATCGGGAAGCAGTGCAAGGACCAGGCCCTCAGGGCTCACAAGAGGTTCAGGACAGCGGTCGAACGCATGCCCGGCATGACCATTGACAAGGCCAGGGCGCAGGCGAAGCTCAGCCTCCCGCTGAGCAGGGAGTTCTACCCCGAGTTCGTCGAGGAGATGGAGGGGTACGCGGACGGCGCGGGGCTCGAGTTCGAGATTGTGTACGCCGCGCTCTGCGACCGGCCAGTGGGCGGGGGCAAGGGGTGCACCGACATCGCGGTCAATGCGCAGTGGACCAAGGACGACGTCGTCTTCGCCGCCCACAACGAGGATGTCGAACCCTATCATAACTCAGATGTATGCATCGCCCGGATAACCCCCAAGGACGAACCGGGGTTCATAGGCGTCTGCTACGGGGGCCTGTACCCGACCGTGGGGATGAACTCGGCGGGCATCAGCCTCACCGGGAACGCGCTCGTGCCGAACGACACGCGCATGGGCATCCCCAAGATGTTCCCCGTGCGCAAGGTTCTGAAGGCGAAGGGCATCTACGATGCCCTCACGTGGTCCATGCCTCAGGCGAGGGGCCATAGCTTCAACAACATCGTGTGCGACACCAACGGGGAGATATACAGCATGGAGGGCTCGGCCACGACCTTCGACGCCCTGTACGGCCACGACGGATACCTCGTGCACACGAACCACTACCTGTCGCCGCGGATGTGGCGCTTCGAGGATGACATGCACACCCGCATGTCCTCGATCATACGGTACAACCGCGCCTCGAAGCTGTTCAAGAGGCACCTAGGTCAGGTCGACCTGCACACCTTCAAGGAGGTCTTCTCGGACCATGTCGGCCATCCGGAGTCCATATGCAGGCACCCGGACCCGAGGCTGGGAGAGGATGATCAGACGATGACCATCTTCTCCGCCGTGTTCGACCTTACCCGGAAGGCGATGTGGGTATGCGCCGGGAACCCGTGCGAGGGCGAGTACGTGAAGCACGAGCTCTGAGCACCCGTCACGCGGGCCGGTGCCTGAGCACCTCGCCCGCCAACGCCTTGGTCTGCCTGCCCTTGTCGACGGATACCTGACCGTTCACGATCACGTACGGTATCCCCTCAGGGTACTGGTGCGGCCAGTTCTCGTACGGGTGCTTGTGCGGCCACCTGTTCGTCGCCCTGTCCTTGACCTTCGGCAGGTCGATCATCGTGATGTCGGCCTTCATGCCCGGCCTGAGCAGCCCCCGGTCGAACAGCCCGATCTTCTGTGCGGGGAAGCTAGTCATCTTCCTGACCGCCTCCTGAAGGGTCATGATCGGCTCGTCCCTCACGTATCTCTCGATGATGCCCGGGTGCTCGCCGAACGCGCATGGCATGTAGGGAGGCGGGTCCGTCATCGGTCCCTTGACCGACCACGTCGCGCCGTCCGATGATATCATCATCAGGGGGTGGACCATGAGGGCCTTGATGTCGTCCTCGCTGATGTAGTCGAATATCGCGATGGTCTCGTCGTCCTCCTCGACCATGATGTCGAAGTATGTGTCGAACGGGTCCTTGCCCCTCGCCTCCGCGACCTGGGCTATTGTCTTGCCCTCGAGCTTCTTGTGGCCGGGACAGTGCATCAGGAATATGCGGTCGAACGCCCCGTGCTTGAGCAGCCCCGAAGGCCCGAACGCCGGGAGCCGGTCCTCGACGATCTCCTTCCTGATCCGCTCCCTGTTCTTCGGGTCAGCCGCGTGCGCGAGCAGGTCATCCTTCGTCATCTCGTGCAGGTACTGCGGGAGCGCGCCGCTCAATCTCGGCGCAAGGTCCGTGTGCATGTCGTTGTCTATCGTGACCTCGAGCCCCCTCTTCCTGGCCTCCTCGACCAGCCCGAGGGTCTCCTTGGTCCTGCCCCAAGCGCCGTACTTGGGGCAGTTGTGTGATATCTGCACCCTGACCCCGCTCCTCTCGCCTATCAGGATGGCCTCCTTGATGGCCTCGGCGATCGTCTCCCGTTCGCCCCTGATGTGGGACGTGTACATGCCGCCGTACTTCCCGACGACCTTGCACAGCTCTACGATCTCGTCCGTCTTGCCGAAGCAGCTGGGCGGATAGACCAGGCCAGTGGACATCCCGAACGCGCCCGAGGACATCGCCTCGTCCACGAGCGCCCTCATCTGCCTCAGCTGGGCAGGCGAGGGTTCTCCGCGGTCCGGTCCCATGATGGCGGTCCTGATGGCGCCATGGCCGACGAGGGCCGCCATGTTGTGGCCCAGGCCGCCCTTGCCGAGGACCCGCAGGTACTGGCCGAACGTGCGCCACTCGGGGTCGCCCATCTTCCCGGCCCACTCGCCCCAATATCTCATCATGAGCTCCACGTTGGGCTCCTTCAGGGGGGCCACGGAGATGCCGCAGTTGCCTATCAGGTGCGTGGTCACGCCCTGCCTCAGGGTGCTGTCGCAGCCTCGGAAAACGAGCGCGGTCAGGTCGGAATGTGTGTGTATGTCGATGAACCCCGGACAGACGAACAGGCCCTTCGCGCCGATGACCCTGTCGCAGTCCTTCTTCTCCAGTCTGCCGATCTTGGCGATCCTCTTCCCCGACACGCCGATGTCCGCCTTGTACCAGGGATTGCCCGCACCGTCGACGATGTATCCGCCGAGTATGCCTATGTCGAACTTCATCTGAGTCCCCGGCCACGTATCGCCCGAGGCGTATTAGAGCATCATGCCTGTCGTATCAGAACAAGTACAGGAGCGTCCCTGACCATATCTTGGGGAAGAAGTAGGTGGACTTCTGAGGCATCTTCTCGCCGCTGGATGCGATCTCCATGACCTGGTCCGCCGAGGGCGGTCTCACGAAGAAGCATGCCTGGTGCTCACCCGTGGCCATGGCCGCGATGGACGCCTCGGTGCCCTTGACGTACTCTATCCCGACCTTGCCGTCGAGCATGTCCTGCGTGTAGCCGAGCATGCCCTTCAGCACCCTCTCCTGGAGTACCTGCACGGAGAGCCCGTCGAGTGGGTCCTCCGGGGTCCGCCTGGCGACCGCGAGCGTCGCCAGTCCCGTTCCCGGGAGCCAGACGCCGAACGCGTCAGGGCGCGCGCGCCCAAGCGCGTCCACGAGCTCCGCCGGGCCTGCCACATCCGTGAGCTCGAACTCCCCTGAGAGCCTGTCCCTGAGTCCCACGAGTGTCTCTTCAGCGAGGTCCCTGACGAGCCTGTGGGTCGGGAGTATCACGAGCCCCGGGTTCCCGAAGCCCACGAGCGTCGCCATGATGAAATCGTAGGGCCGCTCGCCGCCCTCGCCATCGGCCTCCCTTCGCATGGCCCTGTACCTCAGGGCGGTCTCGTACCTGTGGTGTCCGTCAGCGATGAGCAGCCTCAGGGGCCCGAGCAGCGAGGATATCCTATCGACCATGGGCGCCTCGCCGACCCTGACGATCCTGTGGTGCACGCCGTCCGTGTCCACGAACCGCAGCAGCTCCTCGCGCTTCCTCAGCTCCTGCAAGAGTCTCTCGACGTCCCCCGAGGGGTCGTCGTAGAGCATGAACACCTGTTCCGTGTATCCTCCGACGGCTTTCATGAGCTCGAGCCGGTCGGCTTTGTGCTTGGGTATGGTCCTCTCGTGCGGCAGGACGACGCCCTTCGAGAACTCCTCCAGCCTCACCAGGCCCACGACGCCGGTCCTGACCACGGGGGTTCCGTCCGGGCCCTTGAATGTCTGCTCGTACAGGTAGAACGCCTCGCCGTCGTCCCGGACCATGACCTCGTCCTCGAACCATCTTCGGAGGCGCTTCGCCGAGGTCGCGTACGAGTCGCCCTGGTCTCCCAGGGTTATGTGGGTGATGTTGAGTCTGTCGTCCTTGAGGGACTTCTCAGCCGGCCTGTCGATCACGTCGTAAGGAGGAGCCACGAACCTGGTCACGTCCTGGCCGAACCTGGACGTGTTGTAGTGCACGGCTCTGAACGGGATGACCTTGGCCAACGAGTCAGCTCTCCTGGAGGGCCTTGATAAGGCCCGCGTCTAAAAAAGGTTGGCCTGTGCCGCCCGGTCAACCTTCGAGTATGGGCACGTAGCCGAACCAGGAACCGTCATTCTCGAGGTAGTGCAGGTTCTCATGCAGCAGGCGGAGGTGCTCCCTTTCCATCATCTCCAGCCGGGAGAAGACCTCCTTCATGCCGGGCCCCGCGACGGCAGCGTTCTTAGAGTAGAACTCGATGGAGCGCTCCTCGGTCCTGATGCCGAGCTTGATGGCGGATATTGAATCCTTCACGCCGAGCTTCCCCTTCTTCGCCCTGTCCGGGAATATCTCTGCGAGGCCCTTCTCGATCTCCTTCTTGCTGGGGGGTCTCGCCTTCCCGCCGAGGGCCTGCAGCTCCCTGTTCAGGATCGCGGCGTGCTCCTGCTCGTCGGATGCGAGGCTGCTCATCAGCGCTTTAGCCTCCTTCTCGGTCACGAGGTCCTTGAACCTCAGATAGTACTCCGCCCCGAACTTCTCGAACTCGATCGCCTTCGAGATGATGTCCTTCGCGTCAGCCAATTCGGACCACCCTTCGACTCGAAGCGGCTCCCACGATAGATAACGGTTGCGCCGGATTGTCCCAGGCGCATGTGACAATCGCAGTGTCCAGCGCCTGTTTGGCAAGTCCGATGATTGTAAAAAGCATATTAATAGCGGCGATGACCATGACTGAATGAGAGGGCCCGCGGGAGTGTTCCGCAACGTCGTAGTCCTCGGGCCGTTTCTCGAGTGGTATGCGATTTGACCGACCAGAACCACGTTTCAAGCAGCCGGATGGATGCCCAGAAATCCATCAGCAGGGACGTCGTCGTCCGGTTCCACAAGACGCTCGAATCAGTCATGCACGACAAGCCCTTGAGCGATGTGGTGAAGGTCACGATGAACGCTCTCCAGACGACCTTCGGCATGCGCGACCTGAAGTTCGTCGCCCACTCTCCGGAATTGAGGGCTGCGCAGCCCGGTCCATGCGACGACAAGGAGCACGAAGCGTTTCATGCACTCCATCTCCGGGAGGGGGACAGGGTCTCCCCGAACGGCTTCTTCACTCGTTCGGAGGACATGCTCAAGTCGTTCGCTGGAGACACTTCGGACGGCGTCGCGAGATGGCGCGAGGACGATTCACTGTGGTTCGTCGTCAGGGGACGCTCGGGCGAGCCGGTCGCTTGCCTGCACGTGGGCGGCATGGAGTCGGGCAGGTTGCCGTCCATGTCGGACGTCGAGTGCGCGGACCTTCTGACCCAGCTCATCGGACTCGCCGTCCACAAGGAGCAGGAGCGCATCGAGCGCGAACAGCGTTCGTCCAGCATGGTCAGGAAGAGCGACCTCCTCGAGGACATCCTCAGGATAGCATCGTCCGTGGTCTCTGAGAGGGACCTGAACAAGGTGTCTGATATGGTCATGTCCTCCGTGTCGTCACTCTTCGGTTTCGAGAGGGTGACGCTCGTCACTTACGATGAGGGCGCTGCGGCCTTCAGATGGACCGCCCTGTTCGGATACCCCGAACACACGGCCCGTCAGGCCAGGCTCAGGACCATACCGATGGAGGTAGTGCTCGAGGACCTGCGGGAGAGCAGGAGGATCGCCAAGACCGTGTACTTCACGCCGACCGAGGACATGCCCCGGCGGAACATCGAGTACTTCGTCAACCCGATGGAGGTTGAAGTCTCGCCGCCTACCCGTCCCCGCGGGCAGGGGGAGTTCAGGGAAGGGGACACCCTCGCGTTCGCGCTCCATGACTCGACCGGCAGGGTCGTTGGCGTCATATACACCTCCAAGCCGAAGGACGGCCGAGTGCCGGACAGGGAGACGCTCGACATGGTCGAGGTCTTCACGTACCTCGCCGAGGTGGCCATAGAGAACGCTCGGTTGATGCATGACCGGGAGCAGGCGCTGAGGCTCAGCAGCCTGCGCATGGAACAGATGTCGAGGATATTCGACATCACCTCGAACGTGCTGTACATCCGCGACCTCGACGAACTGCTCCACGACGTGCTCAAGACCCTCGCGCAGCTCCTGGGCATCAAGAGGATGAGCTTCGGCCTCAGGTCGGATGACGGCTCCGCCTTCAAGGTGAGGGCGGTCCACGGGTTCACGGAGGAACGCGCGGCTGAGATCATGAAGGTGCAGTACCCGTCCGGGAACGTGGACCAGATCATCAACCCCGAGAAGTACAGGGCCGCTGGCACCAACGCCAAATGGAGCAAGAAGGTCGGCAGGATGACATACTATCTGCCGGCGGAGAGCATCAAGCTCGAGCCCTGGGAGATAGTGTACTATCCGGAGCCGGAGCTGCTCAGGCTCCCGAGGAAGACGAAGGAGCATTGGCACGAGCTAGACTACATGGACACATACATCAGGGACAGCGACGGCTCGGTGGTCGCTTACATAGAGATACTCAAGCCCCGGGACGACCGCATCCCGGACCAGGAGACGATCGAGATCATCGAGATATTCGCCAGCCTGGTGGGGATCGCGCTGGAGAACGCGCGCATGGTCCAGGGGCACATCGGAAGCAGGAGGAACGCGGAGTTCTACACGGACCTGCTCTCCCACGACATCAAGAACTTCAACCAGGCGATCATGGGCTACCTGGACCTCATCCGTGCGGGCCTGACGAGACCTGAGCAGGTCACATACATCGAGAAGGTCAACGAGCAGGTCATGAACATCAACAGGCTCGCAGCGGACGTGCGGACCATGTCGCGCCTCACCTGGAGCGGCTCGAAACTCGTGCAGGTGGACTTGGGCAGGACCCTGCTCGATTCAATCACCGGGGTCCAGCAATATTATCTTACACGGGGCATAGTATTCCATCATTCGATCGAGGCGGGCATGTACCATACGATGGCTGACGAGCTCATCCGCGAGATGTTCGTGAACATACTCACCAACGCGGTCAAGTATGACCCGAGCAACCCCGTCGAGATCGACGTGTCTGTCGAGAAGGTCGAATCGGGCATAGGGGCCAGGCTGGTCGTTTCGGTCGCGGACCATGGCAGGGGTGTCCCGGACAATCTCAAGGACGAGATCTTCGAGAGGTTCAACCGCGCGCCGAAGAAGAAGGGCACCGGCCTGGGCCTGCACATCGTCAAGACCCTCGCGACGAGGTACCATGGGAAGGTCTGGGTCGAGGACCGGGTCCGCGGGGACCACTCGAAGGGCGCGGTGTTCAAGGTCGAGCTCCCTTCGGCCGAATGAGCGTCAGAGGTATGCGTGCCCGTCCATCATGTGCACGACCGAGCCGCCGACCATGACCTGCTCTATCCTGCCGTCTTCCGAGACGACCTCGATGTCTATCCTGCTCGGTCTCCCGATCTCGTACCCCTGCTCGTTCACTATCCCGACCGACCTCTTCCTGGGCACGAGCCCGTGCTCGACCAGGTACGCTCCCAGGCATCCGCTCGCACTGCCCGTGGCAGGGTCCTCGACGATATTCTTCGCGACAAGGGAGAAGCCCCTCGAGTGCGTGGTCGACCCCTTCGCGAGCGGGTCGAGGCATGTGACGTACATGTCGACGACGCCCTTTGGCATCCTGGAGACCGCCTCCGCGAACACGGATGCGTTCCCGGCAGCCCTCTCGACGGCCTTCCTGGTCCTGACAGGGACGATGAGCCAAGGCAGGCCAGTGGAGACCAGCTGGACCGGCATCCTCTCGGGGTCCAGGTCGCCCACGTCCAGTGACAGCGCCTCCGCGATCATCCCGACGTCCTTCACGACGGGCCCGAACTCCGGCCGGTTCTGGTGGGTGACGACCTTGGTCACCTTCCCCTTGGACGAGTGTATGTCCACGGGCATCACGCCGGCGATTGCCTCCATCATGACCCTCGTCACAGGCCCCTTGAGTTTGATCCGCCCCTCCTTCGCGAGCACGTAGAATGTGCCGATGGTGGGGTGCCCGGCATAGGGTATCTCGTTGTCCGGCACGAATATCCTGACCCTGAAGTCCGCCCCCGAGCCCCTGCTCGGCCTCACGACGAACGTGGTCTCGGAGAGATTCATCTCCTTGGCCAAGAGCTGCATCTCGCGCTTCGTCAACCCGTCCGCCTCGGGGAACACCGCGAGTGGGTTCCCGCAGAAGGGCTGTTTCGAGAAGACGTCTACCCTGACGTACCTAGCCTTCCTCATGATGATCGGGGACGGTAACTCAATCCCGACACTTAACCACGCGGCAGAGCTGCTCCCTCGCCTTGGACCTGCCCAGCTCGAAGGCCTTCAGATTCACATCGACCGCCTTCTTGGGCACGTTCTCAGCCACGGATCTCTTGAGGGCGTCCACGGGCACGGGGAACGCCTCGACCGTGCTTAGCGCGCCGAGCATTATGATGTTCTCAGCGAGCGCGCTTCCCGCCTCCTTAGCGAGCGTGAGCGCGTCGATGACGGATATCTTGTCCGTTACCTGGGAGAGCCTTGCGCGGACGTCTTCCGCGGAGAAGTACCTCGCCTGCTTGTCCTTCATGTGCTTCGCCGTCTCCGAGATCGGGTGCTGCACCCTCGAGTTCATGAGCACGATGCCCCCGGGCCTCAGGTACTCGATGTACCTGAGCGCCTCCAAAGCCTCGAGCGCGAGCAGCGCGTCCGCGCCACCTATGGGTATCAAAGGCGACCTGATGCGCTCGCCTATCCTCATGTGCACGTTGATCGAGCCGCTCCTCTGGGACAGCCCGTGCTGTTCCCCCGTCAGAGCGCGTATGCCCGCGCTCGCGCACGCCGCGCCTATCACGTTCGAGAGCAGCACAAGCCCCTGACCTCCCACGCCGGACATGTACACGCTGAACTCCGCATCAGCCATGGTCATCCCCCCTCCCTCTCCTTGATGGAGCCGAACGGGCACAGCTTCGCGCACACGTCGCACTTGTCGCACAGCTCCTTCGATATGACGGACTTGCGGTCGTCATCGTCGATCGACAGTGCCGGGCAGTAGAACTCCCGGATGCACGTGTACGGCTTCTTGCAGGCCTCTTTGCTCACGTCGTTCGAGGATATCTTCTCGCCGCGCTTCCGCTTCAGCCTGTCGGCGTGGAGCGCGCATGCCCTCCTCGATATGATGACGTTCGGCCCCTTCCTCGACAGCGCCTCCTTCATGGGCCCGACCGCCTTCTTGACATCGTAAGGGTCGACGATCGTGATGTCCTCGAGCCCGAACCCGCGCAGGACATTCTCTATGATCATCGGTTTGGCCGCCCTCCCGCCGGCGTTCACATCGGAGCCAGGGTTGGGCTGCTGGCCGGTCATGGCGGTGACCTCGTTGTCGAGTATGAGCAACGTGAAGTCGTCCCCGTGGTGTATCGCGTTGACGAGCCCGGGCAGGCCCGCGTGATAGAACGTCGAGTCACCCACGATGGCCACGACCTTCTCCTCCACCGCGTATTGGAGGCCGGCGGCCACGCCCATGCAAGCGCCCATGCACAGGAGTGTGTCGCCGTAGTTGATGGGCTCAAGGAAGCTCATCGAATAGCACCCTATGTCGGTCGCTACCACGTGCTTCACGCCCTTCAGGGCCTGCTTGAGCGCGTGCAAGGACGCCCTGTGCGGGCACCCTGGACAGAACGTGGGCCATCTGTCCGCCAGTCCTTCCTTGAGCTCCTGGGCTCTGTCCATTACCGCCTTGTAGTCGACCGGTGGCTTCATCCCGAGGGCCTTCGCGATTCCGTCGACGACGATGTTCGTGTTGTACTCGAAGGCTTCACTGAAGTGCCCCGTCCACTTGCCCACGACCCTCACGGACGGATTAGCATCCTTCGCGATGGCCGTCACATGGAGCTCCAGATATGGGGAGAGCTCCTCGACGATGATGACCGTCTTGAGCTTCTTCAGGAAGCCCCCGATGAGCTTCCTCGGCAGTGGATACGTGGTGCCTAGCTTGAGCATCGAGGGCTCGATGCCCAGCTCGCGGCACGCGTCGACGGAGTAGTTGTACCCCGCCCCGCTCGTGATGATGCCAGTATCGGAATCGGCGTCCTCCACGATGTTCAGGTCAGACCCCTCGAACTCGTCCTCGAGTCTCATGGCCCTCTCGAGCATCGCGAGCTTGAAAGTCCTGGCCGAGTCAGCGACGGTCACGAACCTGCCCGGGGGATGGTCCCACCTGACCTTCGCGAACGGCTTCCTCTCGACCTTCCCGATGTCGATGATGCCGCTCTGGTGGTTCACCCTCGTGGTGGTCCTGAGGAGCACTGGCACTCCGTACTTCTCGGATATGTCGAACGCCGCCTTGACCATCCTCTTTGCCTCTGCGGGGTCCGAGGGCTCGAGCATGGGCACGTACGCGCTCGGGCCGAAGATCCTCCCATCCTGCTCGGTCTGGGACGAGTGTGCCTGTGGGTCGTCCGCGACCACGAGCACCATGCCGCCTCTGACGCCGGTGTATGAGAGCGAGTAGAACGCGTCGGAGGCGACGTTCAGCCCGACGCTCTTCATGCTCGTGATGGACCTGAGCCCCGCCATCGCCGCCCCTGCGCAGGTCTCGAGCGCGACCTTCTCGTTCGCCGAGATCTCCATCCGATAGTCGAACTCGGGGGCGACCGCGGAGAATGTATCGAGCACCTCTGTAGTGGGCGACCCTGGGTACGCCGACACGATCTTGACATCAGCCTCTATGGCGCCTCTGACGATAGCCTCGTTGCACAACATGAAGGCCCTGGCCGGACCTTCTCTGACGACATCTGCCGTTCCCACACGCACCACTTCCTGCTCCGGGCATCCGATTGGCTCGGACGTTGATTGCGTTTGTGGTGAATGGGCGGGTGGGTGTCCATCTTTTCCCCGAACAAATACGGTCCGGCGCGCTCACTCCTCTTTGGGCTTGACCCGCACGTCCATGACCTCTTGGGCCTTCCTTCTGACATTGAGCGGGTTCGGCACGGCCTCCCAGATGATCGAGCCAGTGCGTCCATGCGAACCCTGGGTCGAGAAGTTGATGGTCCCGTACCCCAGGATCCGCTTGCCTGCCGATTGGGACACGCTCATGTTCGTGACCATCCCGAGCGGGATGTCTTCGTAGGTCTTGCCTAGGATGCCCCTCTGGATGATGATTCTCTCATCCGTGATCGCGTATATCGTGCTGCCCCATCTGAGCCACTTGACCATGAAGTACAGCACACAGAGAACGAAGATGCCGAGAACGGCCCATTCGATGTACTGTCCGTATTCGCCATCCAGATACTCCTGTATGTACGGCAGTTCGGGTGCGCGGGGGATGTACTGCCAGAGGAAGACCATCAGGGCGAGCAGGCCGATGATGATCGCGAGCGAGGCGGATATCATGTACTTGATCGCGGCGGGGCGAGACTCGTATACCATGCGCTCATCGCTCGACAGCATGCTCCTCGGTATATGCTTGGCCGTTCCTGCCATAATCCAGACCAGGTAGTGCAATGTCCCTGACGGGTATTTTAGACTTGACCACGTTCATCGCACGCGCGCGTCATGTGGCTCCACCTGGAATCATATATATAGCGCTCAAACGCGTATACACTCAGACGACGGCAACGCCAGGATACCCCCCGAGGTGATGCTGTTGACCATATACTGTGAGGAGATTCTGAATGTCCGTTAGAGAGAGTTTTCTAGGAACTGCTGTGACCTTGACGTTGGGTTTGGCGTTGTTGACCGGTGTCCTGGTCGTTGTGCCCGAAGGGACGACCGCATTGCCCGAAGATGCCTGGATACGGGGGGTTGTTGATGATGGCTCCGACCCGATCCCAGGAGTATATGTCAAGGTGATGCTGTTCACAGCTGGCGGTCTGGACGTCGGGTACGACTTCACTGATGTAGCGGGCGAGTACATGATTGGCCTGCCCGGTGGATTCGAGTACATGGTACTCGCGGCGAACGGGAGCTACTACATGAGCCTGACCATGGCCGACGTCATGGCGGGCGAGACGGCCTGGGTTAACCTGACACTCGAACCAATCGCTCCTGTTGTCGCAGACATCACGATCAAGGGCTACGTCATGGACGAGGAGGGAACTCCGGCCGTCAGCGGCCACGTCCTCGGGATATCGAACGACCCGATGGGAGGCGACATGCCGTTCTATGCGAACGTGACCACTCCTGACGTCTCTGGTTACTTCGAGGTCAATGTCATAGAGAGCTCCACGGGCGGCGGCTCGGTCGCGTTCGACAATCCCGGCTACCAGATGGTGGACAACTCCACGGACTCCCCCCTCGTGGGAGGCGAGACATACTGGTTCAACATAACCCTCGTCAGCACGTCACTTGTGGACGATTCGAGGGTTTCTGGAGAGGTGACGGATTCTGAGACAGGTCTGCCGATCGAGGGCGTCCTGGTGACAGTGGAGATATGGAATTCCTACCTCCCCGGTGATTACGCGAATTTCACATTCACCGACTCCGATGGCTATTATGAGATGAACGTGACCAACGGGACCGCGGACATCTGGTTCACCAAGGGTGGTTACTCGATGGCGATGTTCGAAGAGGAGACCATCAACCCCGGAGATGACCTCCAGTTCGACGCCTCGCTGAGGTCTCTGAACTGCGTCGTGAAGGGGAACATCACGGACCTGGATTCAGGCCTGCCAATCGCATTCGCCCGTGCGGTGATAATGGACATGGATGGCAACATTGCGTTCGCATCGACCGACGGCTCTGGATACTACGAGCTGGACGCCTTCGATGGCACTGATATGATGCTGGGGGCGGAGGCCGAGGGATACTCGCGCGCCTACATGTTCATCACCCTCTCTCCGGGAGACGAGGTCTGGCACGATTTCGGGTTGTTGCCCGTGTCCGCTTGGCTTGAAGGTACGGTCACGGATGTCATATCCGGCCTGCCTATCGAGGGCGCATGGGTGCAGGCTGAGTCGGACGTGTATGGAGACAGTGACGACTCCGACGCGACTGGATACTACAACATATCTCTCGTCCCGGGCGATTACACCGTACGCGCGAACACGATGGATTACAGGGAACAGAACGTGGATGTCACCGTGGTCGATGATGCGGCCACCGTGCAGGACTTCGCACTCATACCGTGGGACCTGGACGAAACGGTCCTCGTGTCCGGATACGTGACGGATGCAGACTCCGCCGACCCCATATCAAATGCGCGGGTCAGAATGGCGCTTCCAGACCTATCGTATCAGAATAGCACGTACACTGATGTCGACGGCTTCTACGAGATATATGTCGCGCCGCTAGATGACATGCCCATCGGGGCGACCGCATACATGCATGCACCATCATACGACACGCTCGAGTGCGAGGGGCTCACCTCCTTGATGCTCGACTTCCAGCTCGCTCCTGACCCGTACGCTCCCAACCTGACGTACGAACAGAGCCCGCTGACGAACATCAGCTGGACCAACCCGATGGTCATAGATGCTGAGGCTGAGGACCTGAACATGAAGCAGTTGCTGTTGTTCAACTTCATGCCCTGGTATTCCGAAGGTGGCTTTGACCATCTCTACATCATAGAGGGCGCATCCGTCTCCTTCGACCCGTTCGAGCCATCTTCTGGCCTGGACTACACCCAGGACGGCGACAACTACACGGTCCAAGACGAGTTCAACGGCACGCTCGACGACTCGTCTGTGACCGGTGGATGGCTGGACAATGGCACCGGTGAAGTGTACCTCACGGCCTACAAGCAGTCGTGGGGGCTGGATATTCTGTACGGCATCAGGGCGTACTACACGAACGACACGCTCACGGACATGCCTGGCGCCGCGTATTTCGACTCCGAGACCGGTGAGTACCTGATGTTCTACTTCGACTGGGGCTTCCCGACGGCGGACCCCGACGACCTGTATGGCATGATCGAGCCACGGGTCTCCCACATATCCATAGAGGAGGGGAACCCGTCGAACTGGATGTGGGCTGAGGAGGCAGGCCTCGGCGAGTCGAGTGTCGTGGGCCTGACGTACATCCCTGACCCGCTCGTCCCGAGCGGGGACTACGCCATGCTGTTCGGCGTCAGCGACTTCGGGGACCAGGGCAACTGGTTCGTGACGCCATACACCGTCGACAATGACCTGCCTGTCGCCGATGCGGGGCCTGATCTGGACGTCGTGGTGGACGTCGAGTGCACTATCGACGGCTCGGGCTCGTCCGACAATGTGGGGATAGCCAACTACACTTGGGAGTTCGATGACGACTCGGTTCCAGTCACGCGCTATGGTGAGTCCTTCGACTACACGTTCACGGTGGCGGGGTCATATGATGTGACCCTCACTGTCGTGGACGGCGCAGGACATGACGCCTCGGACACGATGACCGTCACGGTTTCCCTTGACGCGTCCCCGGTCGCCGACGCAGGGCCCGACCAGGAGGCCGATGAGGACACCGTCGTCTCATTCGATGGCGATGGGTCGACAGACGACGTGGGCGTCGTCAACTGGACATGGTCCATCCCCGCGTTGTCGGTTGATATGTACGGGGCCACACCCGAATACATGTTCGCTGAGCCAGATGTCTACATCGTCGAGTTGGTCGTCACGGATACGATCGGACAGGAGTCTGATGTCGACGACATGACCGTCACGGTCCTCGATGTGACTGCGCCGACGGCTGATGCAGGCGCGGACCAGGATGTGTTCTACGGAGATGCCGTGACCTTCGATGGTTCGCTCTCGGACGACAATGTGGGTGTCGCATCGTTCGAGTGGACATTCGACGATGACGGGTCCGTGAGCCGTTCGGGGGAGACCGTTGATTACACGTTCAGCGCCCCGGGTGAATACACAGTGACGCTGACGGTCGCGGACGACGCCGGGAACGAAGACACCGACATCATGGTGGTCACGGTGACGGACGACGAGGCCCCGGTCGCGGACGCTGGCGAGGACCCGGTCGGTGTGGCCGCGGGAGACATCGTCACGCTGGATGGCTCGGGCTCCACGGATAATTACGCCGTCGAGGACTACACATGGACCTTCACTGACGAAACCGATGTCACCCTGGACGGGGTCACTGCCGATTACACGTTCGAGAACGAGGGCGAGTTCACCATCACCCTGACCGTCTCAGACAACGCGGGCCTCACTGACACTGACACGGTCGTGGTCAGAGTCGGCCCGACCAACGAGGGCCCAGATGCGGATGCGGGCGACGACATGACCACCGCCGAGGGTGACACGGTCGAGTTCGACGGTTCCGGCTCTTCGGACGACGTGGGCATCGCGACGTATACATGGACGTTCGAGTACGATGACGAGGTCGAGACGCTCACCGGCGAACTCGCGGAGTTCGCGTTCGAGATACCGGGGACATACATCGTCACGCTCAACGTGACCGACGACGAGGGCGAGTGGGACACCGACACGGTCGTGGTGATCGTGGAGGAGAAGGCATCCACTTTCCTGACGGACTACTGGTGGGTCCTGGCTGCGGTGGCGGCCATCGTGGTCATCGGCGCCCTGGCCATGCTCATGAAACGCGGCAAGAGCGGCCCTGGACCGTCGAAGAAGGCGGACGAGGACGAGGAACTCGAGGAGGCGGAACTGCCTCCTCCTGACGACGAGGACCTCTGAGGCCCCTGTCCAAACCCCAAGAAACCCTTTATGATGTTTCTCACGCCCTTCTCGCATCGAGCGTCAGTCACGTAGTGCGCGCGCAGGCGAAACTGAGAGATACCTCCATGGCAGTATCTGTGTCAGGTTCTACGGATGCTGACGCCAACACACCTCATGGTGGTGGTCCTCGCGGCCATGTTGCTGAGGCTCAATCGGGACGAGTGGTTCATCGCGCTCCTCTTCGGTGTCGCCATCGACGCCGATCACCTGTTCGCCGTGCCGCGGTACGTGTCGGACAACGGGTGGGCCGCCCTCCTGAGGCAGTCATGGGACGACGCCTCTGGCCTCCCGTGGAAGTCATGGTTCCACTATCCGATGGCGGCCATCGTCGTCGGATACCTGTCAATAGGTTGGAGGCTGGCTCTTCCTCTCGCATTCTGGGCCCTGCACTTGGGAATGGACGGGCTCCAGCTCGCGCTCGGGGATTTGAACATCGTCGTAGAGTCCGCCCTGCTCCTGGGGTCAACCGCCGGCGTGGTCTTCTTGGCGTATTCGCACTGGTCGTTGATGACCGGCGGGTCCGGGCTGAAGGCGTACGCGGGATTCATCGCGACGTCGTCGAGGACCAAGCTCTCGAGCCTCAAGGGAATCATGTGAGTGTGCGCTTGTAGAACCTCACGAGGAATATGACCCAGACGACCTCGAACACTATGCAGATGGTGGCCGGGACAGCTACGATGGGTTCGAAAAGCGCGATCGCAAGGGTCGCGGTCAGCCCGAGGTTCTTGTAACTCGCGAACAGGACATGGGGTATGCGCTCCTCTTTGGGAACTCCACGCGCCCGGAGCACGTACTCCGTCCCGAGCCCGGTCCCGAAGGTCCTGACGATTGACGCGACGGATATCGCAGCGACGATCCAGAGCTCCTCGAAAAACGCCTCCCGGTTGGAGCCCGCGACGGCGAATATGAGCACGGCGAAGGAGAGGTTCATCGCGATGGACATGGTCCGCTTCTCGATGCTGACCTTCGTCATGAGCCGCGAGAGTCCCATGGGCAGGACGATCAGCAGGAGGAGCGATATCACGAGGCTGTCCACCGACACGGCGGAGCCGATGAGTGCCAGTGATATCACTGGCATGAGACCAAGTGCCACGATGTAGTTGACAGATGTGGAGAACAACGCCTTGGATGTCTTCCCGCCCATGATGGTGGTGAAAGGGACGACCGACACAGCAGACGGTGCAGCGGCCATGAGCACCCAACCCCACCAGAGGTCCTCGGGGAACATGCTCCCCAGAGCCAGGATGACTGCTGTGAGCATGCCGTAGTTCAAGGCGAGGGCGATGACCGCGTCCTTCGCGTGGTCCTTGCTCCGAGCCTCGGCCAGCCTGACGTTCGAGAGCGAGAGCGTCATCAGGATCGCCAGAGACGCCATCGATAGTTCCTTGGTCAGGATCGGGAAGCCGCCGAGCAGAACGCCGAGTACCAGGCCCAGGGCCATCATCGCGCTGTAGCTCTCCAGTATCTTTGTCGGCCCCATCATCGAATCCGAGGACCGTGCCGGTACAAATATGCTTCCCGCTCGGGTTCACCAGACGCCACCTAATCCTTTTTATGCAGGCTCCTTCATCGGTGGGCGATGAGCCTGGTCGAATGGGGCACAGATGTGATCCTCGACTTGATCTCGACCCTGGGTTACCCGGGCATTTTCCTCCTCATGACCGTCGAGGGAATACTCACGCCCATCCCGAGCGAGCTGATAATCCCGTTCGCGGGATACTTGGCCGCGGAGGGCGAGATGAACCTCCTGCTCGTGATAGTCGTAGGGACCACCGGAGCGGCCATAGGAAACACCGTTGCTTACTTCATCGGCTACCGCGTGGGACGCCCTTTGATCCAGAGATACGGCAGGTACATCATGCTCAACGAGAAGGACCTCGGGCTGGCTGAGAGGTGGTTCGCCAAGTACGGCGATATCGGCGTCCTCCTGGGCCACGCGATTCCGGGCGTCCGCTCTTTCATATCGTTCCCCGCGGGGATAGGCAAGATGCGCCTGAGGAACTTCGTCGTGTTCTCCACCGTCGGGGCGCTCATCTGGACGACCGTGCTCGCTGTGACGGGATATATCCTTCTGGATGAATGGCGCAGGTTCGCAGACACGACCGAGAACATCGACCTCTATGTCGTCATAGCTGCGGTTGCGATCATCATCGGCTATCTGTATTGGACCAAGAGGCGGGCGCGGACAGGCGGAGAATGAAGTCATCGATCGCCTGTTCGAGATGTCAGGCCCGTTCTAGCCGTAGTAGTACTCGCCCCTGCCCTTCTGCTCCCGGTCGAGCCTCGAATCCTTCTTGTTTATCCTGGGCCGGGAAGTGTCCTGGTCGCGCCTGAACGTGATGTCCACGTCCTTGAGGAACCTGTTCATGCCCTCGCGCATATCCATCGGCCCCTCCGCCTGGCCCTTGGTCGAGGCCACCCCTGAGAACACCATGAGTGAGTCTGATATGAGGTCTATCATGTACACGTCGTGGTCCACGACCACGGCCGACTTCCCGAGCTTCTCGATGACCCTCCTGATGGTCTTCGAGGTCGTCATCCTCTGGGACGAGTCGAGGTACGCCGATGGCTCGTCAATCAGGTATATGTCCGACTGTCGACCGAGGCATTCCGCGATCGCGACCCTCTGCAGCTCCCCTCCTGACAGGGTGTCGACGTCCTTGTCCATCAGGTACTTGAGACTTAGCGGATGCGCCACCTCCGCCTGGAAGAACCCCGCATCGAAGTCGTTGCCCAGGGATGTCCGAAGCATGTCCCTCACGGTTCCCTCGAACTCGGGCTTGATGTACTGGGGCTTGTAGCTCACGGTCGCCTCGCCCGAGACCTCGCCTGAGCTGGGCGCGATCTCTCCCGCGAGCACCTTCACGAAAGTCGTCTTGCCAGTCGCATTCGGCCCAACGGCGCCGACGACCTCGCCCTTCCTGATGGCGCCTGCGGAGACGTGCAGGCTGAAGTTCTTGAAGCGCTTGCTGAGCGCTGTGAATGTGACGAGCGGCTCGGACTGCCAGTCGCTCCTCGGCGGCCTCTTCTCGAACTTGATCTCGGTGTCCCTGAACCTGATGTTCTCCTCCCTCAGGTATCCTTCGAGGTACACGTTGATGGCGGTCCTCACGGGCCTGGGCTGGGCCATCACGCCGTACGCTCCCTCGGAGCCGTACATTATGTGGACGAGGTCAGCTAGGAAGTCGATTATCGCGAGATCGTGTTCGATGACCACGACCTGCTTCCTCGTGCTGAGGTCCTGGACCACCTTCGCGACCTTGAGCCTCTGGAATATGTCCAGATACGATGATGGCTCGTCGAAGAAGTACACATCGGCGTCCTTGAGCATCGTGGCCGCGATGGCGACCCTCTGAAGCTCCCCGCCGGAGAGCTTTGATACGTCTCTGCCGAGTATGTTGTCTATCCCGAGGAGCTCCGCCGTTTCCTTCAGTCTGGAGCTGTCGTCCACCTTCTCGAGGAGTGCCCTGACCTCTCCCTTGTGCACCGCCGGGAGCTTGTCGACGTACTGTGGCTTGAGTGCGGTCCTGGTCTTTCCATCCGCAAGGCCTTTGAAGTATTCGTGGAGCTCGGTGCCGGCATACTTCTCGAGCACCTTCGTCCAGTCCCCAGGATGGTCGAAATCGCCGAGGTTCGGGACGACCTGGCCAGACAGGATTGAAATCGCAGTCGTCTTGCCGATGCCGTTCGGGCCCAGAAGACCTATCACCTGCCCGGACCTGGGGGCAGGGAGCCTGTACAGTCTGAAGGAGTTCTTGCCGTACTGGTGCACGAGCTCGCCCACGAGCTCCTGCGGCAGGCCGATGATCTTGATCGCCTCGAACGGGCACTTGTGGACGCATATGCCGCAGCCGACGCACAGCTCCTCGGCGATGACGGGCTTCCCCGAGTCGCCCATGGCGATGGCGTCCACGCCCGTGCGCACGGGCGGGCAATAGCGTATGCACTCTTGGCTACACCGCTTCGGCTGGCATCTGTCCTTCAGAAGGACCGCTATCCTCATCGGGTTGGGTTAAGGCGGGTCCGTTTAAAAAAGTATCAGCGACTATTCCTTCAGGCCCAGCTCGATCTCCTGGACCAAGGGCTCGATCTCCAGCTCTATGTATCCCACCGTCTGCACGAGCTCATCGGCTTTGAACTTCTGACCGTAGGACCACAGTTCCCTCAGATAGCTCCCGGCCTTGTCGCTCAGGAACCACTCCTCCCCGAACTTCTCCACCAAGGCCGCCCTGAGCTGCCCCTCGAACACCCACGCGCGGAGGTACTCTGCGCAGTAGAACCCGTCGTCCACGTCCTCGAGGAAGTGCTTGTCCGTGTGCTTGAACCTGAGGGCCTTCTGCAGAGTGGTTCTGTAGACCTCGCCCAGCTCGGGCGACACCTTGGCCTGGTGGAGCTTCATCTCGTACACGAGCTTCGATGCGTACCTACGCAGGAACATGAGCTTGTTGACGAGGGCGAATCGCACATAATCTCCGGAATCCTCGAAGCCCAGGTACCTCTTCAACCACAGCCTGTCATTGACGAGATAGTTGAACAGGAATGCGAAAGCCTCTGTGACAGAGTTGTCGCCGAGGTACCTGTATTCCGCAGGGAGCTTTCTGTCAGTGCTCCCGAAATGCCATGCGTGCCCTCCCTCGTGGAAGAACGACTCGTAATCCCGCCATCCACCCATGGGCTTGATCACGAGCTTCACGTCGTCGGGCACCTTGATGGGAGCGCAGAACGCCCTCGGTGTCTTCTTCTCCCTGTCCTCGGTGTCGATCGTGATGTTTCCATAGGACTCGGGGTCCATACCCATCGCTTTGAGCGTCTCGAAGAACGCCCCCACGAGCCGGTCCTTCGAGAAGTACCGGTCGTACTCCTCCCCTTTGAACGCGTATGGTATGTCACAGCTCCACGCATCCGATAGGGAAAGTTTCGCCTTCTCTCTCAGAATCTTGTCCATCTCTTCCACATACAGCTTCTCTGTCCTGCGGAGAAGGTCCTCCATGCTCTCCTCCAGCTTCTTGTAGTCGATGCCTTTGAGGCTGGAGCACATGTCCCTGTAGTTCTTGAACGCCAGTTCCGAGGAGGTGTCGTGAGCCTTCGCCATCCGTTCCAGAAGTACGGCGTTCAGCTCGGTCATAGTGTCGAGTTTCGCCTCGAACAGCCGGTGCCTGGTCTCAGGATCCGGCTCGTTCCTCAGTCTCACGGGGACCATCCTGTACGGGATGTCCTCGCCTCCAAAGGAGATAGTGGTCTTCGCCTCCCATGTGTTGACCTTGTCCGTGAACCCCTTGACGGCGCTGTCGACGTATCCCATGGTGGAGAACGCTCGTAGATATCTCTGCCAGCGCTTGTCCTCCTCCGGCGGGGCGTCCTCGCCCGCCTTGACGACGGTCTCGATGGCCAGCGTCGAGAACAGGTGTGAGTACTTGTCGTATATCGGAACGGTGCTGAGCTCGTCCTTTAGGCCGGCGTAGTTGCCGTAGAACTCCGCCATCAGCTCGCTCTGGAACGCCTCCAGATCTCCCCTGACCCGGCCAAGTTCAAGCGAGGCCATGGTGCCGAAATCACGGTCATCCGGTATATTCGTTTCCGTCCAAACCGCCTTCGGCCAAGCCTTTTGCAGTCCGGTGACGGCAAGGCCAATATCATAAAATATCTCTCCACGCCCTACTCGGGGCACTGGCAGCCAGTTGGTTGCCCAAGGTGCGCCTGATCATGGACCCCGAGACCGTCATGGCATTCATCGCGATCGGTTCCATCATCTTCATCGGATTCTTCGGTAACATGTTCTTCAATAGGTACAGGATCCCCGATGTCCTGATACTGATCATACTGGGCATGATCATCGGACCGGACATATTGGGCAACAGGTTCGGCCTCGTGACCAACGAAACGATGTTGGACATCGACACTTTCAAGGACCTGTTCCTGTCTGCGGCTCTGGTCATCATCCTGTTCGACGGCGGGCTGTCGCTCGATGTCAGGACCGTCCTGGAATCGATGCGCATGACCGCGGTCATGTCCATCCTGACATTCATTGTCGAAATGGTCGCGATTGCCACCGCCCTCCACTTCATCATGGATATCGACTTCATGGTGTCCTTGGTGCTGGGGTCCATCGTCGGGGGCACTACTGGCGCGGTCGTTATACCGCTCGCCAACAGGATGAGGATCAAGCCTCGGACGAAGTCCATGCTCATCCTGGAGAGCGTCATCACCGACGTGCTCGTGATCGTCACGACGCTGACCATCATATCGGTGGTGGAAATCGGGGAGGTCAGCCTGCTCGCAGTGTCCGCTGAGCTCGCCATCAAATTCGTCGTGGGCGGGGTCGTGGGCCTGGTCGCGGGCATCCTTTGGCTCTACGTACTCGAGAAGTTGCACAATCAGCCGCTGTCCTATATGATCACTGTCGCGGCGCTGTTCATGGTCGCGGGCATTGTCGAGCTCCCCCCGGTCAGCAGCTCGGGGGCGGTCGCCGCCCTCCTCTTCGGCCTCGTGATTGGCAACAGGAAATTCATGAGGAACCGCCTGTCGTCCCTGTCCCTGACGACCTTGACCGAGGACCATATCCACCACTTCCACGCTGAGATCACGTTCTTCGTCAGGACCTTCTTCTTCGTGTACCTAGGCCTATCCTTCAGGTTCGGTACGTTCACTGGGATCCACCTGGTAGCCGGGCTCCTGGTCATAAGCATAATCGTGCTCGCGAGGAGGCTCACCTCGATGATGGTTTGGAAGATGGGAGAGATGGAGACGGAGGACGCGAACGCCGTGTTCTCGATGATGCCCAAAGGTCTTTCTGCGGCCGTGCTCGCCACTTTCCCAGCTGTCGCGCTCGCGGGGACTGATGTGTGGCATGAGAGCTACGGCGCGTTGTTCCTCAACGTGACCCTGCTGGTCATCCTCGGCACGACCGCGCTGGCTACGATCTTCAGCTTCGCGACGGAGAAGGGCATCGACCGGAGGAACCGGCGTGCGCTCAGGAAGAGACTGATGGAGTGAGCGCACGCGGATCGTGCATCGGACAGCCGCGCTACATTTAATAGCGCCGCGTTCCATGGTGGACGGCTGGTCCACATGGCTAGGGTATTGGTGTGCGTCGCATGGCCGTATGCGAACGGTTTGATACACGTCGGTCACATGACGGGCTCCATCCTCCCAGCCGACATATTCGCTAGGTTCAACAGGCTCGTGGGCAACGAGACGCTGATGGTCTCGGGCTCAGACATGCACGGCGCCCCGATCACGGTCAGCGCGGACAAGGAGGGCGTGTCCCCGGAGACCATCGCGAGCAGATACCACGAGGCCAACGCGAAGGCCATCATGGACCTGGGCATCAACTTCGACCTGTACACACACACTCATACTCTCAACCACCAAGAGGCCACCAGGGAGGTGTTCCTCAAGCTCCTGGAGAAGGGACATCTGGTCAAGGATTCCACCCCCCAGTTCTTCTGCCCGAGCTGCAAGAGGTTCCTCCCCGATAGGTACGTCGAGGGCACGTGTCCTCATTGTAAGTACGAGCGCGCGCGCGGGGACCAGTGCGACTCTTGCGGCATGGACCTGAACGCCGAGCAGCTCGTCGATGCGCGATGTCAGCTGTGCGGTGGGGTGCCTGAACTCAGAGATACAGAGCACTACTTCCTGAAACTGTCCCACTTCACTGACGATCTGATCGGATACGCGGAATCGAGCACCCATTGGCGTCCACATGTGCGGGCCTTCACGGTCAACGTCCTCAAGGAAGGCCTCAAGGACCGCCCGATCACCAGGGACATCTCGTGGGGAGTCCCGGTGCCGGTCCCCGGCTTCGATGACAAGAGGATCTATGTGTGGTTCGAGGCCGTCATTGGCTACCTCTCCGCGACGAAGGAGTGGGCGAACACCGAGGGTAAGCCGGAGGATTGGAGAAGGTTCTGGGAGGACCGCGAGTGCAGGAGTTACTACTTCCTCGGCAAAGACAACATCATCTTCCACACGATCATCTGGCCGGCCATGCTCCTCGGGCATGGAGGGCTGAACCTCCCGTACGACGTCCCCGCGAACCAGTATATGAACCTGGGCGGACAGAAATTCTCGAAGAGCATGGGCGTGAGCATAGACATTCCGTCCTTGCTGGGCAAGTTCAAGCCGGACGTGGTGCGGTACTACCTGTCGGCCAACATGCCGGAAACCAAGGACTCCGAGTTCTCGTGGGAGGATTTCGCGCAGAGGGTAAACAACGAGCTCGTCGCTACTTACGGCAACTTCCTGCACAGGGCGCTGTCGTTCACATACAAGAATTACGGCAAGGTCCCTGAGAAAGGGGACCTTGATGACAGGGACAGGGACGCCCTGAGGAGGGTCGAGGACGCCAGCAAGGAGGTCTCGGCAGCCCTGGGTGCATGCGAGTTCCGGCGTGCCCTCAAAGGAGTCATGGACCTTGCACAGTTCGGCAACCAGTACTTCGACGCGGTCGCGCCATGGTCCCTGGTGGGCACGGACAAGGCGCGGTGCGGCACGGTGCTTCACGTGAGCCTCGTGATTTCGAAGGCGCTCGCAGTCATGGCATATCCGTTCATGCCGTTCTCGTCCGAGTCCGTCTGGAAGCAGCTGTGCATGGACTCCACGATCGAGGAGACGGGATGGAAGGCCGTCGCCCTGCCCCTGAACGAGGGTAGGGAACTGCAGAAGCCGTCCCCGCAGTTCGCCAAGGTCGAGGCGGCCTCTCCGAGCGAGTTCCAGAAGTACGCCGCGCTCAACCTGAAGATCGGCAAGGTCATGGATGTCCAGCAGCACCCGAACGCTGACAAGCTCTACCTTATGAAGATAGACATAGGAAGGCCTATCACGATCGTCAGCGGACTCAAGGAGTTCTACACCGCGGACGAGCTCAAGACCAAGACGCTCGTGATAGTGACGAACCTGGAGCCAGCCACCCTGAGGGGAGTGAAGTCCGAGGGCATGTTGCTCGCGGCTGAAGCCGGGGATAGGTTGGCACTGCTGACCCCCGAGAAGGACCTCCCCGCGGGCACGCAGGTGTCGAGCGGGCTCGATATTGGCCAGAAGCTGCTCAGCTTCAAGGAGTTCCAGAAGCTGGACATGAAGTCTGGAGCCCTCGAGTCGACCGTGCCGCCAGTGCTGGAGGTCGGGGGACGGAAGGTCCAGTGCGTCGTTGAGAAGGGCGATGCGGGGAAGGTATACCCCGCGTTCCTGGCCGGCGATAAGGCCCTGGTCATCACTGCGGCCGATGGCACGAAGATGGTCTTCGACAGGGAGATTGCCGCGGGCGCGAAGATAAGATGAGGCTCGACCTGCACGTCCATTCGACCCATTCCAGGGACGGCACCGCCTCCCCTGGCGACATCGTGCGCAGATGCAGACAGCTGGGACTGGCCGGTCTCGCGATCACAGACCACAACGCCATCGAAGGCTCGCTCGAGGCGAGTGCGCTCGGAAGGGCCGAAGGCCTCCTCGTCGTGACGGGGTCCGAGATATCCTCGTCGGACGGGCATGTGCTGGCATACGGCATCAGGGAGGTCATACCACGCGGCCTGCCCGCCGCAGAGACCGTCGACAGGATCAGAGCCGTCGGAGGAGTCGCCGTCGCGGCCCATCCCGTCAGGTTCCCATCGGGCCTCGGGCTCGAAGTCGCTGAGCGTGTCGGTTTTGACGGGTTGGAGGTCCTGAACGGAGGGAGCTCAGCCAGAGCGAACAGGTCCGCCATGAGTCTGGCGGAAAGGTTAGGCCGGCCTCAGACAGGAGGCAGCGATGCGCACAGGCTACGAGAGGTCGGCCGGTCGTACACGTCCATCGAGAATGTCTTCACCGAGGATCAGGTCCTGGACTCGATGAGGAAAGGTCTCTCACGGCCAGGAGGCAGGAGCAGGACTAACGTGGAAGGCATCATCTATTCCGTCGAGATGCTCGTAGAATGGCTCCGGGGCGGCATGAAACGGCTCTGAGATCAGATGTTCTTGGCGATCTTCTCCCCGATGACCCTAAGCTTGTTGGCGAGGTCGGCCGTTTGGATCTCGTGACTCGAAGTGACGACCAGGAGCGCTCTTGTCCCTGCGCTCGTGAGCACCATCTTCCCACGGCTGAGCTCGACCGAGACATACTGCAGCTTGTCCTTCATCTCGGCGGTCGCGGTCTCGGCGGCGCCGAGCAGGATGGCGGACATCGCCACGTACGTCTCGAGGTGCACTCCCCGTGGGCTGTCGCCGGCTATGTGCATGCCGCTTCTTGACACGACGGTCGCCTCGTAAACCGATGGGATGGACCGCACCTCGTCTAGAATCTTCTCTATCGCAAGATACTCAGGCATGGTTCAAACAGCCCCCTCTGACACGCAGGATGAGCATGACCCAGAGAGAATATAAACTTTAGGCGAGCGTTGTGAGGTCACGGCCATCGCCTGGGACGGTCGGAGCGGCACTATCCCTCCCTCGATGGGTTGATATCCGCATAGCCCAATCAAGCAGGCGGACCAGATGAAGATACTCCACCAGGACGCTAGGAGCAACGAGATCAAGCTCATGCCGCAGAACATCGACGACCTTTGGCACCTCTCCAACCTTATAGACGAGAGGGACCTGGTCTTCGCGATGACGTTCCGGCGCAAGGAGGAGCTGTCCGACAAGCTCCGCACCGAGAGGATGGAGAAGGTGCGGATGCGGCTCGGCATCAGTGTCGAGAGGGTCGAGTTCCACGAGTCGGACGACAGGCTCAGGATACTCGGCAAGATAGTTTCCGGCCCACAGGACATCGGCGAGCACCACACCCTCATGTTGTCACCGGGGGACGACATCACCATCGTCAAGCCAGTATGGAGGTCCCACCACTTCGACCGGATCAAGCGGTCGGTGGCGGCCGCCGAGAAACCCTCGATCGTGTTTGTATCCATCGAGGACACCGAAGCGGTCGTGGCTGCTGCGAGGGAGTATGGGCTCAAGGAGCACGCTACGATAACGCGCAACCCTGGGGGCAAGATGTACGACGCGAAGCCCAACGAGGTCGAGTACCTGGACGAGGTAGTGGATAAGCTCAGGTCGATCTACAAGGACGAGCCGTTGATCGTGCTCGGTCCGGGTTTCCTCAAGGAAGCCCTCTCGAAACGCATCCGGGAGAAGATGCCGGAGGCGGCCTCGTCCCTGTCGATCCACTCCACGGGTCAGGCCGGCATGGCTGGCATAAACGAACTGATGAAGAAGGGTGTCGCGGGCAAGCTGTTGGACGACACGCGCGTGGCGCACGAAACACACATGGTCGAGGAACTGTTCGCTGAGATAGGCAAGGACGGGATGTTCGCGTATGGTGAGGCCTCGGTCGCCAACGCTGTCGCGGCGGGGGCGGTGCGCCTTCTCCTTGTCCTCGATACGAAGGTGCGGACCCCGTCTGTCGAGAGGCTGCTGAGGTCGGTCGAGGAAGCGAGGGGAGAATTTGCCATCATCAGTTCTATGCACGAGGCTGGCCGCAGGCTGGAATCGCTCGGCGGGGTCGCGGGGCTGCTGCGGTACAAGATGGAATAGGTCTCAGTAGAGCCTCTTCCTTGCGTTCACGATGTCCATGGTCGCGTCTATGAGCATGGCAATGGGGAACGGTTTCGTCCAGAACGACACGGCCCCTGCCCTGATGGCCTGTTCCCGGACGGTCTCGTCCGCGCTTGAAAATATGATCGGGATGCTCGGGTCGATGGTCTTAATCTCCTTGGTCGTTTCGATGCCGTCCTTGCCTGGCATTCTGTGGTCCATTATTATGGCATCGGGTTTCGAGGGCATACTCCTGATCAGCCTCACGGCCTCATCGCCGCTCCTGGCCGAGAACACCGTGTGTCCTCGGGACTCGAACATGTCCTTGTATAGGTCACGTATGAAGTCCTCGTCATCCACAACGAAAACGCGAGCCGCCAGGCCTTCGGCTCGCTTATGGTCTTTCATGGTCGTATAGCCTCCTGACATCACTGCCAGTGCCCTCAAACCAGGTCCGTAGTTCGTCATGGCGTGTACCCTGGTCAGGTACTGCGCGCAGATGTGACAAGCTGTCATGACAGCTATGTCACTAGTGCATCCCAGCTATCCCGCTGGGCCCCAATCACCCTCGGCCTAATTAATCCTTTTGCGTTCAGCCGAGCTCGCGATGCATAGGCATCCCGAGCTGGTCGTAGTACCTGCGTTTGATCCAGAGGGACACGTTCACCAGTGCCATGAGGACCGGCACCTCTATCAATGGACCGATCACCGTTGCGAAAGCCTCCAAGGACGCGATACCGAACGTGGCCACTGCCACTACTATCGCGAGTTCGAAGTTGTTACTCGCGGCCGTGAAGGATTGCGTTGCTGCCTGGCCATAGTTGAAGTCGAGCCTGTGCGAGAGTCCGAAACTCACGAAGAACATCAGTAGGAAGTACGTCAACAACGGAAGGGCTATTCTCACCACATCCAGAGGTCGGTCGACAATCTTCTCACCTTGCATAGAGAACATGACGATTATCGTGAACAGCAGTCCGATGAGCGCAAGGGGGCTGATCTTGGGCGCATAGACCCTGTCGAACCATTCCCTGCCCTTGCGACAGGCAAGGAAGTACCATGTCGCGACACCGCCTACGAACGGTATCCCAAGGAATATCAGCACGTTCTTGGCGATATCAGCCATCGTTATGTCCACGACTATCGACTCCGACGAGGGGGATATCACAGGCGTCATGACGGTTATGAGCACATACGCGAGCACGGAGTACATGACTATCTGGAATACAGAATTCAGGGCCACAAGGACGGCGCAATACTCGCAGTCACCTTTCGCAAGCATATTCCATACGAGGACCATCGCTATGCATCTTGCCAGGCCGACAAGGATTAGCCCGTTCCTGAACGCAGAGTCCTCCGGGCTTGGGAAGAACAACCATGCAACCGCGAACATGATGGCCGGGCCGACAGCCCAGTTGAGCACGAGTGAGGTGCTGAGCATCTTCTTCGAGCCTCGCAGTTTCCCCAGCTCGTCATAGCGGACCTTTGCCAGCGGAGGATACATCATGACAAGGAGGCCTATGGCAATAGGAAGTGAGACGTTGAATACCTTCACGGAGTCAAGGATGTCAGCGATCTCCGGGAAGGCGTGACCCAGTCCCACACCTGCCGCCATCGCAAGGAATATCCAGAGAGTGAGGAACTCGTCAAGGAGCGAGAGCTTGTTCCTGGGTGCGTCGCAGGCTGGAGCGGGTCCATCAATCACTTGCGTCAACCTCTCAGAATGCCGTACTCCTTCCGCAGCCGAGCGAGTGAGTCCCTCAATTCCACAAGCGAGGGGAATCGGATTGCCTCGGACGGGCATTGACTCGCACATCCCGTGCACCCAACGATGCAGTTGAACGGATTCTTGACCACCGGTCCGTCCTCGCCGTCGGTGTAAACCTCCTGATGGCAGAACGACGCGCAGACGCCGCATTTGGTGCATCTGTCAGCGATGATTGTGGGGTGCCAGGGTATTCTGTCCCTAGGGATACCTCCGTATCTTCCTTCGGTCAATCTACGCTCCTCCTCGCCTGGATTATCCCGCGGAGCTCCCCGACGGAAGGCACTCTGCCTGCAACAACCATCTCGCCGTCTATCGCCAGGGCAGGAGTGGCCATCAGACCGCGCTCGACCATCTCGTCGATGCTCGTGATTTTCACTACTTCAGCCTTCAAGTTGAGCTCGCTCAGCGCCTTCTTCACGTTGGCCTCAAGCATGTTGCACTTGGGGCATCCCGTTCCGAATACCTCGATTCTCATTCCATCATCCTCGCTTGTTCCGCCTCGCACGTTCCCCCAGGAACTCACACCAGATACCATCAAGATACTCGTCCTCTGCGGAGGACGGCACGTAGTTGTATACCTTGAGTTCTCTCAGCAGCATTGATTTCAACTCCACCTCGGACGCTTCCTCGGAAGACAACGCCTTCTCGAGAATCTGGTCGAGGAACGAAATGCCAACCATTTGACCACCCACCGTTATCTTCTTGGTGACTTTCTTTCCAGGACAACAGGATCCGGTGGACATCCTCATCCTCCTCCAAACATTCCGAACAAGAGGCCTGCGACGATGCAGAGCACTGCAACGAGGATCACATAGACCGCGATCTTCTTGGTTCCCATGATCTTCCTGGTGACCAGGATGCTCTGAAACGAGAGTTCAGGGTCAGCCAGCAAGTATGCCAGCAGCGGGCCTTTGGCCATCCCCAGGTCCAGGAACATGCGTGCCACAGGCACCTCGACCAGGGTCGGGAAGTACATGAATATCCCGAAACCGACCGCGAGGGCATTCGCCCTCACCGAGTTATCGCCAAGGTATTCTCCCACGACGGCCTCGGGGATCAGCTCGGAAGCCAGTCCCGCGACGAAGACTCCTATGAGGAGGAGTGGGAGAATCATCTTGATGAAAAAGTAAGTTTCCCTCATCCAGCTCGCATTCTCTTCCCTCGAGTTCATCTTGATGGCCCAGATCATGGCGAATACAGCAGTAATCGCAACGATTGGCACTCTCAAGGCCAATGAGAGAGGAGACGCTCCGACGACTAGGACGGCCATAAGGATGACGAACAGCACGGCAACCCGGCTCCGGACGAGCCTCTCGACGATGGTCCGATCCCCCGCTGGCACGGGTGGAGTGTTAGTGGCTGCATCAGGGGCCGATTGAATTGACGCAAGTCTCGCCGACGCGCTCGAAACGCCGCGCCCTCTTGCTCTTTCGAAAATGAATCCCATCATTAGTCCTATCAGTATCCCGAAAGCAACCGCCAAGATGCCACGGGCCGCGGCGATGTCCCATCCGATGAGGCTCCCGGTGTACAGTATTGCGAGCACATTCACCGCGGGTCCAGTAAACAGGAAGGTGACAGCGGGGCCGAGCCCAGCCCCCTTCTTCCATATCCCTGCGAACAGGGGGAGAATCGTGCAGGAGCAGACAGCTATCAGCAGGCCCGCAGCAGATGCCACAGGATATGAGATGTATCTCGGCGTGTCTGGTCCTAGGTACTTCGTCACCGCCTCCTTCTTGAAGAGCGCGGAGAGCGCTCCCGCGATGAAGAACGCCGGGACAAGGCACAGGAGGACGTGCGCTGAGAGGTATTCAACTAGACCGTTGAGCCCGGCGAACAGGAGGTCTATCAGGTATCCAAGAGCCACGGTTCTTGCTCCTTGTGACTTCTACAAAAATTGAAATAGCTCGGGTGATATATAGGGTTTGTGGTTTCAAACAAATTTGAAACATCATGCTGCGATTCTGCGCTCGGCGGCAAAGCCATGCCTAAGTCGGTCGCATCTGCGCTTGACCAAGCAGGAGGGATCCGTGGACTGACTCGGGGGATTCCCTCCGAGACTCGATTGAGGAAGGCCGCGGAACAACATCAATCCTTGGCAGATTATACGCGGCTCAAGATTTTGTGGGCTCTCTCCAATATGGACCTGTGTCCTTGCGTTCTCAAAGTCATCGCGGACGTGCCCGACTCGAGGCTGTCGTATCATTTGAGGATTCTTGAGTCCGCGAGACTAATAAAGTCAAGACGGACGAGGAATTGGCGGATATACTCGATTACGAACGAGGGCGGGAAGTTGCTGCTCCTTGAGAAGGCAGAAGCTCCCTGAGGTTTGATATGGCCAAGAGGCGCACGAAGACGCAGCAGGAGAAGATCCAGCTCGCATCGGCTGGGTACACTGAGTGCCACAACTGCATGAAGATGCTCAGGCCGGGCACGAGAAGATGCCCTTCGTGTGGCGCGCTAACCGTGTCGACCAGGAAAGCGATGGCAGCGATTGCAGTGATCGTTACGCTGGTCATTGCCGGGACGGCAGTCTACTCTTTCTACCCGAGGGAGGAACCATACCTACCACCTCCGACTGTGATCACGGCGTCTCCAGTAGGCTACAGTGCCTCGACTTCAGCTACAATCACTGCGTCGTTCAACAGGGCCATGGATGTGGCCTCTGTCGAGTCCGCGTTTACGGTCTCCCCGTCCGTCCAAGGCACGTTCTCGTGGTCTGGATACACGATGACATTCAACCCAGCTCAGGATCTCCCTGACGACGCGTACTACACGGTGACGATAGGAGATGCCGCAAGGGACGCTGCTGGCGCGCCCCTCGACTGCGGGAGTTACACATGGTCGTTCTCGACCGCTGACCTCCCGACCGTAAGGAGGGACATCGGCACGGGAACCGGCGATTTCTGGACGGTGTATCCGACCACGCATCCATCATCCGGCCAGCCAGTGGCGCACCCAGACTGGGTCATCACTGCCCTCGAGCAGGGAGTCGTCATGATCCTCGACCACAGCGAAGGATGCTACCCGTGCGTACAGCAGACCGGGATATGCGAGTCTGTGTATGCCTCTTATCCGGAACTGCAATACTTCGACACGTTGTCCGGGACTGACGAGCCTGATGCGTCAGAGGCCTTCGCGGCCTACGACCCGAGCGGGGACATCCATTACGTGCCTCTCACGATCATTGTGACAAAGGCCGTGGACAGCTTTGGCAACGAGGTAGTAGCATGGCATAGCTGGGAGGGCGTTGTCGACGTCGTGACTCTTACCTCCTGGGTACAAGACGCGCAGTCGTACTACGACGATAGCATGTGAGGGGTTGTCCTACATGAGACGAAGGACCAGGTCCATCGTGATGATATCCGTGTCAGTTGCAGCCCTCGCGCTTCTGTCCGGCTTCCTGATGTACTGGACTGAGAGGAGTCCGCAAGGGGTCTATGAGCCCGCGGATCTCTTCACCTCAACGGACTTCACCGGATCCGAGTTCTCGCTCTCCGATAACGCTGGCAAGGTCACGATCATCCACTTCACGCAGCTGGAGAACCCTCTCTGCATCGAGTGCGAGGACTCGATACGGTCGCAGATTGAGGAACTGGAGGCCCTGGTCTCATCCAACAACTCGCAGGTCGAGGTCATCACGGTCAACATCCGGAAGAACGTGTACTCCGAGGACGGGTGGCGGATGGCCGAGGCGTGGTACGGCACCAACATCACCTGGCATTGGGTCGAGGAGTTCGAACCGTACCCCATATCGGGCAACTACATCCAGTTCTGGCAGATGGACGGGGCATTCTCGAACCCCTCGATAGTGCTTATCGACCAGGACCTGATGGTGGTCGGAGTCTACCATGTGTACTGCATAGGCAACGGGGTCATAGACGGGGTGCAGGACGCCAGCTCATTGGCTGAGGACGCTGAGAGCATTACCTCTGGCACCTGGGTCACGGACGGAGATGCAGCGGCCAGGTGGGGGAGCGTGACAGTGGGTGGGATGTTCTTGCTTGGCGTTGTGACTTCGTTCTCGCCTTGTTCCATCGCGCTCCTCATGGCGGTCATATCCTTCGTCGGGGCCGCGTCGACAAGCCGTGCGGATACTAGGACTGAGGAGCCTGTGCTCGGCATCGGACTCAGGATCGGCATAGCGTTCACTGCGGGCACCGGAGCGGTCTTCCTGGTCTTCGGCCTGTTCATATCCTACATGGGCGACTTCCTCCAAATGTCGACCACGTTCTACCTGATAGCCGGCGCGGTCCTCGTCGTCTTGGGACTGAACATGTTGTTCCCCATCACGACGTGGGTCAAACAGGGTCTGTCCGCACTGGCGATTCGTCAGTCAGGTCAGGCATGCGGGCTCCCGGAGACGAAGGGCAAGACCGTTGGGCGGATCCAGGCACTAAGCCAGAGATCCCCCGACCTCGCGGGCGTCGTCCTCGGAGTCCTGTTCTCAGTGGGGTGGGCGCCGTGCGCTCTCTCGTTGACTCTTCCCGTGATGATATTGCTGGTGACACAGGACATCTCGATGTTGACAGGAGGGCTCATGATGTTGGCGTTCGGTCTCGGACACGGAGCCGCCATCATACCGTTCTGTGCAGCCACGGGGGAGATCAAGAGCGCCGTCGGGAACAGATACGTCCTCGTCGCCAAGTGGATTCAGATCGCGTTCGCAGTCATCGTGGTGTGCCTCGGCGCGCTGTTCATGGCCAGGTTCGTCGGTTTGAAACTCTGGTAGAGGATCATGCTCGTGCAAGGGCGACCCTGAGCGAACCATATCTCATGAGAATCAATCCCGGGTTGATAGGTAGGCGGGAGCATCCGATCCTACCTATCCGGGATGGTGTTAATAGTCAGCGACGGCCTCGATCTCGGACTCGCATCCGAGCAGGTCGTATACTTCTTCCCAGCTGTAGTGATCCGCGTCAACCATTCACTTCACCTTCGCAGGACACTCTACGGGAAACATGGGTTAATAAGCTCGCGTCCAGAGGTGCGCGAAAGTAGTCTGGCAAAGCGAAAATGCCCTCACGCCGCGTGCCTTATGTGGACTGCCTCGCCCCTCTGCGCGATGCGCAGCTCGGCAGCACACATCCTCGCCACCCCGACGGCCCTGACGTCACCATCATGCACGACGGCGACATCGTCTCCGACCCTCACCTCGGGACTGGCATCCTCCACGCCGACGGCGAACAGGTTCCCCTTCGGCCTGAAATCCTCGATCTCCACACAGTACGAGCCCGCGCGCGCGAGCGCCTGTGCGCCTTCCACTGTAAGTGATACCATGCCCCTGTCCGGGGTCAGCATGCCGAGCTGGGACCCGCCCCTGACGATCTTGACGAACGGCCATCTGCCAAACGATTCCGCCCCTGAGCACAGCTCGTCCCCCGCGCTCCCGAACTGGAACCTGCAGATGGAGCGCAGGTCCTCGAAGGACCTGCCAGTCCGCCTCGTGTCCTTCGGCTCAGGACAATGTTCCCTCAAGGTCTCCTCGAGAAGGTCGAGGCTCGACCTGGAACCCGGGTCTCCCCCAGACGTGTCCATGTGCTCGCCCAACACACCGGCGACGGCCTCCCTTTCGTCCCCTAGATGGGATATCACGAGGTCGTATTGCTGGGTTCCTACGAGCCACGAGACCAGGTCCTGGGCGAGCTTCTGTTCGTCCCTGTCCCAGTGCCCGGTGACCGGGATGTCGTAGTCCTGGGCGGGGTAGAACAGTTCGAGTTCCCTCGGGACTAGCCCGAGGGGCGAGGTGACGATGACCTCGTGGACGAGCGGCGCTTTCCCGCTCGAGAACACGGCGTCCCGGAAGCGCATGTGGGACTGCGAGAGCGAGTAGGGTTTCTTCGCAGAGCAAGGTATCAACAGCAGCACGGAGGCGCCCTCTGGGCGCCTGTATCTCTCCTTGAGCCGGTTCTGCCACCTCACGATCTCCGGCCTGAGGAGCGACTCCTTGGACCCGGCATGGAACGCCGCCCCCTTGACCGGAGCGTGCATCTCCTGCAGGTCGTACGCACCCATGTCCATGAGTCTCAGGTCCTGGACCAGCCATGGGTCGGCCCTGACCCTAATCTCGACCAGCTCCCTGAGCCTCCCCTGGGATATCATGTGAGACACGAGCTTCAGCTCCGCCTCTGCGGTCGCGATGTTGTGCCTCAACAGCTCCTCCTTGCCCCTCGTGTCCGAACGGCACGCCTCGCACGCGCAAGGCAGGTGCTTCAGGGCCGAGTAGTCCAGCGGACCCGAGGTGGTCAGATACCTCCCGGTCTCCGAGGCCATGATGAGCGGGATGGAATCGAACACGTCCACGCCGCAGTATGCGAGGAGGGCGAGCCTGTGAGGCATCCCCGCGAGCGAACAGAACATCGGCTTGAGCAGGTCGGGGCCGGATTTGGTCTTCTTGATGGTCTCGACGAACCTGGGCGAGTCGAGCAGCGACTTAGCGATGCCGTCGAGCACCGCGAACCCGCCTTCTGGGCGGGGATCCGCGTAAGGCGATCCTCGGAACCATGGGTCGAGCATCCCGTCCCCATTGGCGCCTGTGCCGTCGGAACGGAACCCGGATGCTGGCACCTTGAGGTCGCCCTTGCCAGCTGCTACGGATGGCGACATGCGCAGGCCCACTCCGAGCCCGGATGGGATCCTGTCGGCGACATGGGCCAACGTCGGGGTGTCGTGCTTCACGCCGTCTATCTCGAGTACCCCAGTCCTGGCCAGCCCATCGCGCTCAAGTATCTCGAATCGCACGGGATGTCATCGTCTGGGGGGTAATAAAACAAATCGAAAGTAAGGGTTTTGAGGGGATTTGTTCAGAACGTGGTGACGACCGAATGTTCCTCGACGAGCTCCTTGACCTTGGACGCGGGCACGACCTTGAGCCCCTCGAAGAGCATGGATCCGTCTATCCCGCGCTCATCCATGTCCTCCTTGACGACGTACACGGACACGTCGAAGTCGTACAGCTCCTTGGTCGCGTCCATGTTCGAAGGCATCTTGACCGCATCGGCCTTCTGGGACGCGAGCGCGTTGTAGACGCCGTCTTCTGCGAGCACGACGGATGTCTTCATGCCGTTCACCGCCATCGCGAGCGCAAGCCTCAGGCCGGCGAAGGCCTCTTCGAGCCCGTACGGGGGCCTCATCACCAAGACGAGTGTGGATTCAGCCATGTTGTCACCTCGCGATTGTCACGAGCCTGTCGGACTCGGACACGAACTTGAATAGATTGTTCGTCAGGCTCCCGACCTTCGCGGTCGGTATCTCCTCGCCGCGCTCGAAGCCTCTCGCTGCGTAGCATGTCTCGCATATCGCCTGCTCGACGCCGTCCTTGCCGAGGGCCTCCAGCTCGTTCCCCACGTTCGGGAACCTCTTCGGGTTCTGACCCTTCTTCACCGCAGTCACGCCCTCGCCGTAGCCGAACATGCGGACGTTGTAACCTTTGGCCCTTGCAGCCGCCGCCAGCTTCGACGCCACGTTGGCGTCCATCGCCATCATCGAGCCCGACCTCCAGAGTATAGTCATCGTCTTCGCCATGGGATCGCCTCACACCGTGACGGTCCTCTCCGTCCTCTCCATGATGCAGTCGACTATGTCCTCGTACTGCACGGCCTTGCCGGCCTTGAGGTCCTTCTGCGAGAAACCCCTGGCCTCGAGGTCGTCCGCCGCGACGAGGATCTCGTGGGCCGCCTTGTCCAGGCGCTCCGCGTGCTCCTTCCTCACCGCGTTGTAAACGGCGTCTTCGAACAGGATGACGCTCGCCTCGTCCCGGTCCGCGACCCTGTGCATCAGATGCGTCGGGTCGAGCTCCTGGGGTGACCTTATGACCACGAATGCAGTCTTCATCCTACAACCTCTTCAGCCGATGAACAGCGTCACCTTGGAGTCCGCTGCCAGGTCGAGGAACTTCGACGCCCCGAGGACCTTCGTGCCCTCGATGAGGTCGCTCTGCTTGACGCCCAAGAGGCTCATGGACGTGCTGCACGCGTAGAAGTTCACGCCGAGCTCCTTTGCCTGCTTGAGCATCTCCTCGTAGTTCGGCACATTGAGCTTCATCATCTTCTTGACCATCATTCCGGTGAAGAGCCTCCACATGCCTGGAAGCTTCGGTCTTATTCCCTTCTTGAGCAGCTTCAGGCCGAAGAAGGTGTAGAAGACGTGCACCTCCATGCCCATGCTTGCGGCCGTGTTGCCCATGATCAGTGGCATCATTGCCTTGTCGAAGCTGCCCTCGCTGACTACCATACAGAACCTGTCTGCCATTCAATCCACCTCTCACTTTACCCTGATGTAGAACCGGAAGAGTTTCCCTTCCTCTTCCTGTCCGACCATCGCGTGCCCGGTCCTGTTGCACCAGGCCGGGACGTCATCCCTTGCACCCACGTCGTCCGCCAGGAGTTCTAGCACCTGTCCGGACTTGAGTTCCTTGACCTTCTTCGCCAGTTGGACTATCGGCATCGGGCACATGAGTCCCCTTGCGTCGAGAGTCGCGTCCTTCTCCACGCCGACCACTCCTACGGTATTGTCATTACCGTGCAAATGCGATTACACTGTCTACTAATAAAGATTCTCACGTTCACTGGAGGGACTGCTGGCCGGACCGCACGTCATAACGGTTAAGTATAAAAATGGCAATACCGTGCAATATGGTGGAGCCTCAGAAGATCCTGTCCGGCCAGGCTACCTGCAGGGACATAGTCAAGTGCGTCTACGGCCTGTCGGATTTCGAGCTTCTCATATACAAGAGGTTGGCGAAACAAGGCCCCCTGAGGGCGGACGACCTAGTCCCTTCCCTCAAGAAGGACCGCAGCACGGTATACCGCGCTCTGCAGAGGCTCGTCACGTCGGGCCTCGCCTTCAGGGATACTAAGACCATCGAGAGGGGAGGCTACTATCACGTATACACTGCGGTGCCTCCGGCCCAGTTGAAGGAGCGTCTGCGCAGGTGCGCGGACGATTGGTTCGAGAACATGCGCGGGGCGATAGACGACTTCGACCTGGTATGAGCCTGAAAACCTTATAAGCCACCAGCTGATTTGGTGGATGATGTCAGAAGGTTTCAGGGGGATGGACATCGTCTCCATCCGGGACTTTTCACGGGCGCAGATCGAGCATGTCCTTGACGTCGCTGAGAGGATGTTGCCGGTCGCGAAGGGAGATGAGAAGAGCAGACTCCTCGAAGGGAAGGTGCTCGGCTCACTGTTCTACGAGCCGTCCACGAGGACCAGGTTGTCGTTCGATGCGGCCATGACCCGCCTGGGCGGCAGGACCCTCGGGTTCGACGAACCCAAGGGCTCATCGGTCGCCAAGGGCGAGACCCTTGCCGACACCATCAGGATGGTCGACGCGTACTGCGACGCCATCGTCCTCAGGCACCCGCAGGAGGGCGCCGCCAGGCTTGCGGGCCACTTCGCTACGAAGCCCGTCCTCAACGCGGGCGACGGTGCTGGGCAGCACCCCACGCAGACGATGCTCGACCTGTTCACGATTCGCAAGTCGAAGGGCAAGATAGACGGCAACCACGTGGTCATCGTGGGCGACCTGAAGTACGGCAGGACCGTGCACTCCCTGTCAGAAGCGTTGGCGATGTTCGGCGCCCAGCTGACCTTCGTCGCCCCGCCCACGCTGCAGATGCCCAAGGAGCACCTGAAGCACATACAGTCCATGGGTATCAAGCCGAAGAGCGGCACCGACCTCGCCGAGGCGGTCAAGGACGCGGACGTGCTGTACGTGACCCGCATACAGAAGGAGCGGTTCCCCGACCCCGCGGAGTACCAGAAGGTGGCGGGGGCATTCACGATCGACCCAGCGCTCCTCAAGGACGCGAAGAAGGACATGATAGTCATGCACCCGCTCCCGCGAGTGAACGAGATATCCCCGGATGTGGATAAGACCCCGCACGCGAAGTACTTCGAGCAAGCCTTCAACGGGGTGCCCGTCAGGATGGCGCTCCTGGCGATGGTCCTGGGGGCGGTCGAATGAAGGAGTTCAAGGTGACGCCCATCAGGAACGGCACCGTCATAGACCACATCCAGGTCGGTACGGCACTGAAGGTTCTAAGGATCATAGGCGTCAAAGAGGACGTCAACTCCACTGTGAGCGTCCTGATGCACGTGCCGAGCAAGAAGGCCGGCTGGAAGGACATCGTCAAGATCGAGGACCGTGAGCTGGACCCGAAGGAGCTCGACAAGATAGCGCTCATATCGCCCGACGCCACCATCAACATCATCAGGGACTTCAACGTGGCCGAGAAGTTCGTGGTCGAGGTGCCCCAGAAGATCGTGGGCATCATGAAGTGCTCCAACCCCGGATGCATAACGAACAAGAACGAGCCGGTCGAGCCGGAGTTCGTCGTCGAGTCCAAGAAGCCCATCACCCTCAGGTGCATCTACTGCGACCGTGTGACCACCGACATATCGGAGAACGTGGTCTAGGCTCCCGGTGACGGCCTTGAGGCTTGGTTTGGAGTCCCTGAAGTGCGTCGCGTGCGGCTTGTGCGAGACCGTGTGCAGCATGAACAGGGATTCGACCTTGACGCCCATGAGCTCGAGCATCATACTCCATGTCGAGGACAAGGCGGACTACTTCGGCCTCGTCCTCAAGACCCAGGACGAGGGCCTCGTCGTCGCGAGACCCGAGGGCCAGAGCGGCGAGCAGGGCGCTGGCTCCAGCGGCCCTGGCGCGAAACCGATACTTCTCAGGGAGCCTTGCGACCTCTGCGGCGGGGACCCCAGGTGCGCCAGGATATGCCCGACTGGCTGCATCACGGTGGTGGACTGAGATGTACCTGTGCAACGGCAGGGCCTGCATCATGGACCTCTCGACCGGGGAGGCGTCCGAGCAGGAGCTGTCGGAGGAGCTCCTGATGAAGGGTTCAGCGGTCCGGTTGGCGGACTCTCTCAGGGACGAGCACGGCGACGCGCTGGTGCTCGGAACCGGTCTTCTGACCGGGAGTCTCGTGCCCTCGGCTTGCGCGGGGCTGATATCATCGGCCAAAGGGACGATGCCGCTCCTAGGGTTCGCCGGCGTCGAGCTGAAGCTCGCGGGGTTCGATTTCATCGTCATCAAGGGCGAGTCCCCCGAGCCCGGATATCTATGGGCTAGGGACGGCATCGTCGAGTTCGTGTCGTCTCCCTCCATGGCTTCCATGGACTCGTGGGACCGGACCGACAAGATCCGGGCCGACCAGGGCGACAGGAGGATACAGGTCGTGTCCGCCGGACCCTGGGGGGACTCGATGCGCGAAGCATCATCCATCGCCGTCAGCCACTGGCTCGGCGAGGACGACGCGTTCATGGGCGCCGAGTTCGGGCGCAGGAAGCTCGTGGGGGTAGCGTTCAGGGGGATGGGCGAGCTCGAGGTCTCCGATGCTGAGGGACACTTGACGGCTTCCCTCGCGCTCCGCGCGGACCACGCATCGAGACTGGGCCAGAGCGCGGGCCTCGCGTCCTACTGGGACAAGGCCCGAGACAGCGGCTTCTCGTCGCTCCTCCACAGGGTCGTCGCATGCTTCGGCTGCCCGCACCCGTGCAGGTCGTTCCTCAAGGTCAACGAGGACCCGAGACTCATGGCTCTGTCGGCCAAGGAGCCGGGATACCTGCACTTCGACATACCGTCGCTCGACGCCGCCACATCCACCGGCATGGGCTCAGGCGACATCACGACTTCTTTCATGGAGTGCGCGAAGGCTGGTGCAGATCCGTCATCCGTCATCGGCGCAGGCGCCACGGATCTCGCAGGCGTGAGGAAGATGCTCGCCATGGGCGACGCGCCCGTGCGCACCAGATCTTCGGCCACGGGTTCGTTCAGAGCCTATCCCACGTTCGACGATTGCATCGCCCTGGGCCTCTGTCCCAGGTACTGGGCCAAGGCGGGTCTCGACCTGGACGCGGTCTCAGAGTGCGCCGAGCCCGCGCTCGGACGGGAACTGCGTTAGCGCGGAGACCAAAGGTTTTTTGACGGTCTGGCGCATCTACACCTCTGGTGTACGTGTGAAGATACTCGTGACGACAGGGATGCCTGGCTGCGGCAAGGAGGAGTTCCTCAAGTGCTGCATGGCGCGCGGGGCCAAGGTCATCCGGATGGGGGATCTGGTCCGGGACAGGGCGAAGGAGTTCGGGATAGACCATTCGGACAAGAACCTCGGGGACCTCGCGAACGAGGAGAGGCAGAGGTTCGGCATGGACATCTGGGCCAAGAGGGTCATACCTCTCGTCGGCGGCGACATCGTCGCGATCGACGGCACGAGGGGCCCGGACGAGATAAGGGCGTTCAAGCACGCGTTCGGCGCGGACCTGCAGGTCGTCGGGATACACGCATCGCCCAAGACGCGGTTCGAACGTCTGAAGGCGCGGGCCAGGACCGACTCGCCGGCCGTGCTCTCGGAATTCGACAAGCGCGACAGACGCGAGCTGGACTGGGGCCTCGGGGACGCGATCGCGCTAGCGGACCACATGGTGATCAACGAGGGCTCGCTCGAGGAGCTCAAGGTGCAGGTCGACTCCCTTCTGGACAGGATACTGCCCAAGGGGTGACCCCTTTGGAATTCGTCGCCGTCAGACCGTGCAGGTTCGATGCGTTCGAGGCTGTCCCCAAGACGAAGACCTCATTGGACCTCGGCGAGTGCGAGAAGAGGCTGAGGTCGGCGGGATACTCCATCGTTTCCAACGCCGGCGTGATGCTCGTCGTGAGGAAGGACGCCGAGGTCACGGTGTATCCCCACGGCCGGCTGTTGATGCATCCGGCCAAGGACAAGGACGAGGCCGAGAGGATCGCGGGGGCGCTGTACTCGGCCTTGGGCATGTGACGTTCGGCCCAACCATCATAGGGGATTCCCCGGTTCCGTTTTTATACCGCATCGCGATTCGCAGGTGTAGCACGGAGGCGTTGGAACATGATAGAGCTCCAGCAGCTGAACAAGTCTTTCGGTCCGATCAAGGCAGTGGACGACCTTACCCTGAAGGTGGAGAAGAGCACCACCGTGGGCTTCCTCGGCCCTAACGGCGCCGGCAAGACGACTACAATCAAGATCCTGACAAACCTCATAGGCGCCACGAGCGGGCGCGCGCTCCTGAACGGCGTGGATGTCGTCAAGGACCCGAAGATGGCTCTGGCCCATGTCGGCGCGGTCGTCGAGACGCCGGAGTTCTACCCGTTCCTGACCCCGGTGGAGACGCTATCATATCTCGGAAGGATCAGGGGCATGTCGTCGCAGGACATCTCGAGCCGCACGAACGAGGTGCTCCAGCAGGTGAAGATGGAACAGTGGCGCACGACCCGCATAGGCAAGTTCTCCAAGGGCATGAAGCAGCGCTTGGCCATCGGGCAGGCGCTCCTGCACGAGCCGGACATACTCATCCTCGACGAGCCCACGAGCGGGCTCGACCCCAGGGGGATGGTCGAGGTGAGGGAGATCATCAACGCCCTCAAGAAGGAGCATTACACGATATTCATGAGCTCCCACCTGCTTGGCGAGGTCGAGGAGACCTGCGACAAGGCTGCGCTCATAGATCACGGGAAGCTCCTGGTGTACGACGATATCGAGAGCCTAGGGAAACTGACCAACGTGATGAAACTGGAGATAGTCGGCTCCTCAGCGATCAATGACTCCATCGTCGGCAGGATATCGGCCCTGCCGAACGTCGTGCAGGTCGCCCGGGCGAACCAGGAGACCCTCGTTGTCACCTACGAGGGCTCGGTCGAGTCCAGGGGGGACCTGCTCAAGGGGGTGCAGTCCATCGGTGTGAACGTCGTGTCTTTCAGCCCTGTCGGGTTGCCGCTCGAGGCATTGTACATGGACCTCGTGAAGGAGTCGAGGTGATCATGATGACCGAGGAGTCGAAGGCACATCACGATGTTCCGTCCGATGTATCGCAACTGCCAATAGTGTGGAGATACGAGCTTCTGAAGTACCTCAGATCGTGGAGACTCTACGCGTCCGTGGTCATAGTCATCGCCATCATGGCGCTCCTGTACCTGCTCCCCCCGTTGCTGGGCGAATCGTACAGCGGGACCGATACCGAGACCGAGATATGGGTCACCCCGACGACGACGGTGCCTGGCATGCCCGACGGTCCATACACCGTCTACGCCGTCGGCGTCCTGAACAGGAGCCAGATAGATGTCGATTCCTTGGTGGTGTACAGGGACGGCACGATGTACCCGTATGCGGGCGGGTCGAACTGGTTCCTGAGCGAGATACAGTACGGAAGCGCGAGCGTGTACACGATCGTCTTCCTGCAGAACGTGACGGGGAGCACTATCACCGCCACCTATGAGTGGTACATCTCCCCCGAGAGCTTCGAGACACTGTTCCTGGGCTTCGCCAGCTTCCTGATCATCATATGCGCGACCTTCTTCGGGGCCGACGCCATCGTCAGCGAGTTCCAGAACAGGACCGGGTACCTGGTGTTCCCGAACCCGATAAAGAAGTCCATCCTGTTCCTGGGCAAGTTCAGCGCGAGCCTGACGGCAGGGCTCATCGTCGTGACGATGTTCTACGGCATCATCGCGGCGCTCTCGATGATATCTGCCCGAGGCATCGATGATGACTTCCTGCTCTCCTACGCGTACGCGGCTGAGTATCTGATTGCGGCCATGGCCGTGGCGTACCTCATCAGCTCCGTGCTCAAGGGTTCGACCGGCGCTCTAGTGCTCACGTTCTTCATGTTCCTCATGATCCTGCCCATCGTCGACAACGTCGCGGCGTTCTCGGGCGTGAAGATCGAAGGGTCTCTAACCTTCTCGTCAGGGGCCATGACCTACATCCTGACGGACCCGTACCCCACGGATGAGGTGGTGGACTTCGGTGTGATGACCTTCAACACCTACTACCCTGACCAGGTGCTCGCCGCGCTGACCATGGCGGCATACGCGCTTGTGTCCCTGGTCCTGGGCATGTACCTGTTCAACCGGAAGCAGCTGGTGGGCTAGGGGGCGGAGGAGGTTTCTGCCCTGGCGGGACGTACTGCCAGGCGGAGCCCTGTCTCCTCGCGAGCATGATGTCGACCGCTCTGAGGAAGTCCTTCTTGGTCACGATGCCGACCAGCCGGTCCCTGTCCATGACCAGGAGCCTCCCGATGTTCCTGTCGGTCATGATCTTCAATGCCTGGCTGGCGTCCGTGTCAGGGTGGACGCTCACGACGTCCCTGGTCATGATGTCCCCGACCTTCCTGTGCGGGGCCGTCTCCTTGGGCACCTTCTGTGCGTCCGTGAGCGTGACGATTCCCACCACCCCGTAGTCGACCACGGGGAAGCCCATGTGATGGGTCGCGAGCATGAGGTCGAGGAGCTGCTGAATGGTGGTGTCTGGATGCACCACTTGGACCACGTCGGTCATGAGCTGGCGCACCCTGAGCCCCTCTAGGCTGTCCATGATGACGGTCGCCTGCTCCTCCTCCCGGGCACCGACATAGACGAAGAACGCGATGAGTATGAGGAATATCTGGAATGTGAATATCCCGATCACGCCCATCGCTATCGCGATGTACCTGCCCGCCTTCGCAGCCTTCCTGGTCGCCTCAAGGTGGGACATCTTCGTGGCCATGTAGGACCTCAGCATCCGCCCACCGTCCATGGGGAATGCGGGCAGGAGATTGAATCCAGCCAGGAGGATGTTGTAGAATGCCATGAGCCCCAGGAGGACGATGGTCCCTTCGAAGACGACTGAGTCGTATGAGAGCATGTTCAAGAGCGTCATCCCCGCGTAGGACCCGAGTCCTATGGACAAGCTTGTGAACGGCCCTGCGAATGCCATGGTCAACTCCTGACCCGGCTTCTTCGGCATGTCCTCCAGGGAGGCCACGCCACCGAACAGCATGAGCGTGATGCTCTTGATGCGTACGCCGTATCTTATAGCGGTCCAGGAGTGTGCCAGTTCATGGGCGAGTATCGTGGCGAAGAATACGATCGCCGCCGCAGTCCCGAAGGCGTACTTCGTCTCCCACCCAGCGTCGAGGCCGCCGAACCCGAGTTCGAACCCGAGCAACCTGGTCGTGTTCTCGGAGAAGACCCAGGCGAACAGAGGGAGTATGATGAGGAACGTGATGTGGAGGTGTATCGGTATGCCGAGTATCCTCCCGATCTTGATGGACGCCGCCATGCCTCACACGTTATGCGCGGTCGCTATTTAAGCATTGGACTGGAATCTGCGTGTCTGCCAGCGGTATTTTTTCCGAAAGCATCATATAAAAGTAACGCTACTGTCTTTTCACGGGATGGGTACCACTTGCGGCGTGTTATCGCCAGTGTGCTACTGGCCGTCATCGTAGCTTCTCTCGTTCTACCTCTTCAGTCCGCGGACTCTTCGCGGGAGGCGTCATCCGCAGGGGGCGCTGTCGATATCGGCCCGCTGCTATCATCGCCGGCGCTCGAGGCGGTCTCGTTCACCGACCCGGTCGACACGACGCTCACGGTCCCCGAGTATCCTCTCGTCTCGCGGGCACTGATGCTCGAGGGCGGTTCCACTGACGCAATCATGGACGACTTCGACGGGGATGGAATCACCGATCTTGCGGTCCTTGTGTCGGATGCGAACTTGCTGTGCGTGTTCTTCGGACAGGTTGATGGCGTTTTTCTGAGCTGGCCGAGTCTGAATGTCAGTTTGGATGGCGCGCCAATCGCCCTGAAGTCAATCGACCGATTCAATGACGGTGGCACACAGATTGTCGTTCTCGCTCGCGAGACTATAGTTATTGATCAGGACCACTTCGTCCTAATCAACATCACCTCAAAATCAACTGCATTCCAAGAGTCGTTAGTCACCGTAACCGATGGTGCGAGTGGATTGGTGGTCGGTGACTTCATTGGAGATTCATATCCAGATGTCGCCATTGTATCTGCGGATACAAACCCAGAGACAACTCCAGGCACTGTAAGCGTGTTCCGTGGCCCATATTATTCCTCTTCTCCTGTCTTCATCGAGTCTGGTCGCGGAGCCTTCTCGATTGCCTTCGGCGATTTCGATAATGCCGGCAATCTGGACATCGCCGTATCCAACAGATATGATTGCACTGTTGAGGTCTTCCTCTATCCTCTTAGCCTCGGAATGTCTCCCAACTGGACCCTGACAATTGACGGCAGTCCATACTGGATTGCTGCAGGATACTTCAACAGTGGGTCCTACACGGATCTCGTGGTCGCCTGCCAGGATTCGTCCTCGCTCCAGTTCTTCTACCAGGGGTCGAATCAGTTGCCTTCCACGCCGTCGTTGGAGGTCAGCATTTCCACGCCTCCATCCCGAGTGGTCGCGGGTGATATGAATTCAGACGGGAAGTCGGATCTTCTCGTGTCATCCGAATCCGCCTGCAGGGTTCTCGGCTTCATGCAGGAGTCGTCGCCTCTCTGGTCGTCCACACCTTCATTCACTGTTCCCTGTGGCGCTGTGCCGCTGGGCGCAGTAATCGGTGACCTCACAGGCGACGGTGTCACTGACATCGGGGTCTCGAGCGCCAGGGATGATTGGTCCGGGTCTAGCATGGCAATATACCCTGGTGAGGCGGGATTCTCGAACAGCAACATGACCGTGTGGATGGACGAGGATAAGGCCGTTTCGTTGATGGCGACTGGTGATATAGATGGAGATGACCTGGAGGACCTCATACTCGCATATCCCTCTCAGAATGCCTTTGGATACATATTGGGCTTCTCCGACGACACGAACATCATCGGCCTGGGTTTCAATCCTGAGGATTTGCTTGTCGCCGACCTTGACGGAGACGGCCTCTCAGACGTCATTACCGCCAACAGGACTCACAGCTATGCCTGGGCTCATTTCGGAAAGGACACACTGCCGTTGGGTTCCATGAGCCCGATCCAACTCAACTGCTCCGGAAACGTGACAGACGTGGTCACTGGCGATTTCAATGGCGACGGGTTGAATGATGTCGTGGCAACGACCTCGAACGGTACGGTCGATATTTTCATCAACACTGGTTCGGTTCCTGCGTTCGACGGTCCGCATGTGTTGAACGTGACATGGGGCGTGCCAATCCTCTCCGTGACCGCCGGTGACTTCGATTCCGACGGCCTCGATGACATTGCGTATCCGAATTCGTCTAGAAACATTGACATACTGATCCAGGATGATTCGGGAGAGCCGATATCGTTGCCTTCGGACCAAACACTGGCTGCGACAACAGGGCCGCTGGGACAGCTGTGGGCCGGGGACATCACGGGTGACTGGAAGGACGACATCATCGCCATGGAACTATCAGGCGACAGGGTGTTCCTGTTCGACCAAGAGTCATTCGGCGACATGGTTGAATACGACACAGTCGATTTCCCCGAGCCGCCGAGTTTTGTGTCCGTCGTCGATGTGACGGATGATGGCCATCCAGATATCGTGACGACATTCCCGTCGGCTGACTTGCTCTTTCTCTACAGGCAGTCAGGCAGTTCGTTGCCTGCTACTCCCTCCATGACCTTCGTCACTGGCGCATACCCGAGTTGCGCGGTGTCGGGGGATGGAACCAGTGATCATAGAGGCGACCTGCTGGTACTCGACTCAGGTTCGCATAGCATCTCCGCGTGGGAACAGATCAACTTCGCGCCAGTCGCTCACTCCGGCGGACCGTATATCACAGGCCAGGGTGACTGGCATCAGTTCAACGGATCTGCCACGACGGGGTACTCGGAGATTCCGTACATGGAATACAGCTGGGACTTCGGAGACGGGGATACGCTCGATTGGGCGCGGGAGCCCGCCCCTATCCACCAATACATGTCCCTGGGCAACTTCACTGTGAACCTGTCTGTCATGGACCCTGCGGGACTGATGGACAGTGATTCGACATGGATCATTGTCACAGACAGCGAGCCGCATACCGACTTCACCTGGTCCCCTCTGAACCCGACCGAGGGAGAAGACGTCGTGTTCGAGGACACTACCTACTCATACGATGAGGTGGTGCTCCTTAACTGGACCGTGGACGGCGTCGCGGTCTCCGAAGGCCTCGAGGGGACGATCACCATGGTCTTCGACCATGGACCTCACACTGTGACGCTCACAGCGACGGACTCTGACGGTTCCATCGTCCAGAACACCAAGTACGTCTATGCCCAAGCGCTCGACCCGGAGATCGAGCTCGTCGCGGATTCAGTCGTAGATGAGGGGGATGAGGCCCACTTCGAGGTCATCGTCGACGAGCGTTTCGGAGACCCGGTCGACCCAATCGTCAGCTACGAGTGGGACTTCTCGTACGATGGAGCGTTCGCCGCTGACGAGGTCACTCTCGTCAACACGACGACCCATGTGTTCGGAGCGATAGGCGACTGGGAGACATACACGGTCGCAGTGCGCGTCACCGACTCCGACGGTGATACGAACACTACGATGATCAGCCTGGATGTCATGGATATCGGGCCTTCGGCTCTCGTGTCGTTGTCTGTCGCGGAGGCCGAGGAGGGCGTCCCGTTCTCCTTCATCGACGAGACCTACACATACGACGGTATCTCGTACTGGAACTGGACACTGACGTACCCTGACTCGTCGACACGGACATGGTCCTATGATGCCGAGGCGATGGCCGATGTCGTGCTCGAGGTCGGGGATGGGGACTACAGCATGCGCCTGGAGGTCGGCGAGTCGGACGGCGACTCAGATGTCGATGTCTTCGACTTCGCGGTCCAGGAGATCGCGCCGTTCGTGACACTGACGGTGGACTCCGCTGCTTCCAGCTACAGTGAGTTCCAGACAGTCATGTTCCACGCTGACGTCGAGAGCTATGACAGCGTCGAGTCATATGAGTGGGACTTCATATCGCTCGGCGCGCAGTTCGTCTCGGACATGGAGACGGACGACGGCGACGCCTCGTACTCCTACAACTGGGTCGGGAACTACACGGCCAAGGTCAGGGTGAACGACTCCGACGGCTCGGCCGCGGTGCAGGAGGTCGATATCGAGGTCGTCGACGCCGGTCTCACGGGCTCTTTCGAGTCCGATGTCATCATCTCAAGGAACGACCCGAACAACACGAGTGTCATCACGTTCTACGCGGGCTCGCTCGCGGATTCATATCCCGACATATCGACCACGTTGTGGGAGTTCGGGGACGGCGATACCGAACTACAGCTGAGCGCTCCAGCGGACCCGGTCACGCACACGTACGCGCCCACGCGCGACTATATTCTTAACGTGACCTTGATGGACAATGACGGGAACAACCTCGTCCTGTCGGGCACGCTCAACCTCGTCGAGCCTGCCATAGACCTTGTCGGCCCGGGTAACGGGTCCGTCGTCAACTCTGGCACACCCATAAGGTTCACGATTGGGGATGACTCTCCGCCGCTCGTCTACGTCAGATACTCGGTCGATGGCGGGACGTACCAGGACTTCGAGACCCTGTACTCCATCAGCACGGATGGCTGGGATGACGGGACATACGTCATAGACGTCGTCGCCGAGGACAAGGACGGCAACATCGCCCGCGAGGGGGATGTGACGGTCACGATAGACGACACCGACCCATCAATCATGCTCCTGTTCGATTCGGAGCAGGCGTACGGCGGCGACAAGGTGAACATCACAATCCAGGTGGACGATGACAACATCGGCTCTGGAGACGTGGTCCTGTTCGTCACGTTCCCAGGCGACGACTCCCCCACCTCCCTGCTGATGCACCCGTCGGGCGATGGCGTGTTCTACGCCCTCGTCGAGGTGCCCAAGAGGACCGGGGAGATGGAATTCTTCATCGAGGTGTCGGACCTCGCAGGCAACGCGGTGACATCCGAAACGTACTCCGTGACGGTCGAGCTGAGGTTCATCGACGCGGCGTGGCCGTACCTGCTCGTGATCGCGGTCGCCGCCGCGCTCGGGACGGGCGTGTACTTCATGCGCGAGACCACTATCGCGGTCGATGAGACATTCGTCATCTACAGCGACGGCCGGCTCCTGGCGCACAGCACGAGGAGACTGAAGCCAGGCATGGACGACCAGGTCCTGAGCGGCATGTTCGTCGCGGTCCAGGACTTCATCAAGGACTCATTCAAGGACGAGACATCGTTCAGGCTCCGGAAGCTCGACTTCGGCGAGAAGTCGGTCCTGGTCGAGAAGGGTGAGCATCTGTTCCTCGCGGTCGTGCTCCACGGGAAGGCGTCGAAGAAGGTCGCTAGGAGGATGAAGGGCGTCCTGGACGACATCGAGAGGGCGTTCGCGGAACACTTGGTGGACTGGGACGGCGACCTCGACAAGGTCAGGGGCGTGAACGACAGGGTGAAGAGGCTTTACTCCAAGGCCCCCGTCATGCCTGAGGCGCTCAGGAGAAAGGAGGCTTAGGTGGTACATTGTCCTCACCCTTCCCAGATCTGATCACACTTGTGGGCGTCACCGCCTTCTGCGCGGCGCTGGCCATCCTATCATATCGCAGGCGCATATTCGACCTCTCCGGCTCACTGAGCGCGTTCGTGGTCGGCATGATCATAGGCGTGTGCGGCAACGTCCTATGGCTGCTCCTCCTGCTGGTCTTTCTCATGACCAGCTTCGGCGCGACCAAGTACCGGTTCGACTGGAAGAAGGCCGAGGGTTTCCAGGAGGGCTCGAAGGGCGAACGGACTTGGAGGAACATAGCCGCCAACGGCGCGATACCGACAGCCATCGCGTTCGCCAGCTTCGTGGCCGAGCTCGTCAGCGAGGGAGATCCCGCATCGAACCCGTTCTCGAAGGACATCGCGAGCTTCCTGTTCATATCCGCGATAGCGGTCGCCGCGTCGGATACCGCGGCGAGCGAGATCGGCATCATCGACCCCAAGGTGTACCTGATCACCACGTTCAAGAGGACGAAGCGGGGCGTCGACGGGGGGATATCGCTTACTGGCCAGCTGATCGCGTTCGTCGCGGCCGCGTACACATCCGTAGTCGCGTATGTGATTTTCGCGGCCTTCAACTCCGACCTGCTCGCAGGTCCTGCGACGCTCTTCGTGCCGATGCTGTGCGGGTTCTTCGGGTGTCAGATAGACAGCGTCATAGGCGCGACCTGGGAGACCCGGGGCAGGATAGGCAAGCTGGGCAACAACTTCCTATCGATCGGAATCGGCACTGCTCTGGCGTTGCTGCTGGCGCTGGGAGCGGCCTAGGCCTTCCTCAGCACCGAGACATACGAGATCTCCTCATCCGGCCTGGAAAAAGTCTCTGACACGCGCCAGCCAGTTCTCTCTGCGAGCATCTTCATCTCCGCTGGCGTGACCATGAGCAGATCGAACCAGTCGTCTGCCATCCCTCTGTATTTGAACCGGAGCCTTACTTGACCAGGCATCCTTCCCCTCGCCCTGTTCTTCTCATGGTACTTTGTGTGTTCCTGTCTGGTGGTGTTCAAAGGGTCTATAGACTGCGCGAGGAAGACGCCGTCGTCGGATACTATGTCCCTGAGCCTGAGGAGCATGGACATGACGCCCTCGGGAGTGCCGCACAGGCCGAAGTTGTTCCCGAACGCGATTGCGGTCTGGAAGTGCCCTCGCGGGAAGCGCAGGTCGCACATGGACATCTTGACGGCGTTCCTGACGCCCCTCCGTCTCGCGACCTCGAGCATGTGGTCGCTGATGTCCACGCCGATGGTCTCGAGCCCCATCTCCTGAAGGTGCAGGGATACCCGTCCAGGCCCCAGCCCCATGTCCAGGACCCTACCCTTCGCGAGAGCGAGTGCCGCCACCTCGCAGTGGGGGAACGAGTCGATCGTCGAGATGTACGAGTCCAGGTCCTCTTCGTCGACGTACCCGTCGTCGCGCTCGATGAACAGAGGATCGTGCGACCCGGTCAGCCAATCGCTTATTGCAGTGCCGAAGAGGTCCATGAAGAACACCATGACATGCCGGCAGAAGAACGTTACCCTAGGGAATCCAATGCCTCGAGGACGCCACCCAGGGACTCCACCCTGTGGTCAGCTTCGCTCGCGGGCGCGCTCGCGTGGCTCATGACCTGCACCGCGTGCATCCCGAGCCTCTTCGCGGCGGCGATGTCCCTTTCCGGGTCGTCACCCACATGCGCCGCCGCCTTCGGGAGCGTCTTGAGCTGCTCCAAGGTCATCTTGAACGCCGCCTCCGCGGGCTTCCTGACCATGATCTCGTTCGAGAAGGTCGTGACCTGGAAGTATTCGAGGATGCCCATGCGGCCCATGAGCGTCCTGAGAGTGGAGCCCGGGGTCTTGCCCGTGTTGGATATCAGTCCTAGTCTGTACCCCTTCTCGCTCACGGCCGTCAGGACGTCCTTCGCCCCAGGTAGCAGCTCTGGAGGGTGCTCCAGGATACTCTCGGCGTAGATCCGCTCCACCTCGGAGATGTCCTCGTTGGTCATCTTCCCTGGCAGGCGGCACTCGATGCAGCTTAGCATGAACAGCACATGGTCCCTCACGGGCATGTCTCTGGCCTTGTCCCATGCGAGCTCGAGGAAGGTCCCGGTCTTCATGTACGCCTCCTCGATCTCGTCGATGTCGTGTGGGCGACCTATGCGCTCCAGCAGGTCGGCTATCCCGTGTATCCTGAGAGAACCGACCCTCTCCGAACCGCCTGGGACCTCCCTGATGAGTGTGTCCCAGAGGTCGAACGTTACCGCGATTACCTTCCTCATCGTCTGCGCTCCACCGTAAGATGATGCCTATAATGAACAATGGGCTAGAGGGGCCTCCGGACGCCCGCCCGGGCCCGGTTAGCAAGGCTTATATACCACATCGTATTTAGACGGGCCCAGAGAATGGTTTGACGGCCATAGTGGCGGGGCCACACCTGGTCTCATTCCGAACCCAGAAGTTAAGCCCGCCTACGTTCTCTGTGGTACTGAGGTGCGCGAGCCCTCGGGAAGCCTAAGGCCCTTGCGGCCTCTCGGGCATAACGGCTAGGTGCGCTAGTCCTGTACCTTCGGGTACAGGGTGAACCGCACCGCTTGAACCCGTTATGTTCGTGGAACGCCGTCAGCCACTCTCTTTGTCCCTTTCATTCTCTGACGCATCATGCCATCCACGAGGAAGATTTTATAAGAACACAGGCCACTTGACGAGCTGGAGCCCGATTCCTTGGCCTTGACGGAAGAGGAGAAATTCACACTTCTAGCGGTCCTCGCCCTGATCATGATACTGGTCCTGTATTTCGAGTTCAGGATCATGAGGGGCAGGGGGAAGGCGGTCCGTAAGGTCAACATCAGGAAGGACGAGGCCTACAACTCCATCCTGACATGCAGGTCGGTCATCAACGTCCTCGAACGACAAGGCTCAGACGTGTCCGAGGCGAGGGCGCTGGTGGACAAGGCCAAGTCGCTCATGCAGCGGGGGGAGCACGAGACCGCGATCGAGCTTTGCGAGAAGGCGCGCGAGGAGATGACCAAGATGCGCTCGCAGGTCAAGGGGCCGGTCCGGAGGACGAGGGTCGAGAGGGACAGTCTCGAATCGGTCGCCGATGAGATCGTCTCCGGGCCCAGGTCGGCGCCCCGCGATGACTCGTACAGAGGCGCGAAACTGGAGGTCCAAGGCGGGCCGAACTACCTGGTCGCGAAGTTCGAACTCAACACCGCGAAGGAAGAGATCGACAAGGCGACTGGCTCTGGTCAGGACGTGTCGGAGGCCACCAAGACTTTGAGGACCGCCCAGGCCGAGTTCGATTCGGGGAACTACGCAAAGGCGCTCTCGCTCGCAGTGAAGGCGAAGAAGGCAGCGTCCCCGCATGGCGCGGACGATGCGATCCCTCTCAGGAGGGTCCAGAAGGCCGAGCGTCCGTCCGACGAGGTCGACGGTGAGGCCGAGGATGTCGTGGACGTCTGCCCCAGCTGCGGTTCTGAGATAGACGCTGAGGACACGTTCTGCGGTTCGTGTGGCACAAGACGCGCGAAGGAACGCTTCTGCCCGTCGTGCGGCCGCGCTGCGTCCGAGGATGACAGGTTCTGCCGGAAGTGCGGCTCCAAGGTCCCGTGAACAGGCTCATCTGTCGCGGTACTTGTTCTTGATTATGAGCGCTGCGAGCGCGCCCGCCCCGAAGCCGTTGTCTATGTTGACGACGCCTATGCCGCTCGAGCAGCTGGACAACATCCCTAGCAGGGCGGCCATGCCACCGAAACTGGCACCGTAGCCGACGCTCGTTGGCACCGCGACGACCGGCTTGTCGGTCAGGCCCGCGACCACGCTCGGCAGCGCACCCTCCATCCCTGCTATGACTATGATGACATCCGCGGACTCGAACTGTTTCAGGTTGGATGTGAGTCTGTGGATGCCCGCGACGCCGACATCGTACAGCTTGTCCGTGTCGCACCCGAGTATGTCGCACGTGACAGCTGCCTCCTCGGCGATCGGTATGTCTGACGTGCCCGCCGTGACAACCAGCACCTTGCCGTGCCTCTCCCTCTCCTCGGCGCCGACAGTCGCGATCCTCGCTTCGGGGTACCATCGGACAGCTTCGCCAAGCTCCACGCGCAGCACTTCGTGAGTGGTGTGAGCGACGCGTGTGAACACGGCCTCGCCCTTCCTGGCAAGGGTCCTGCGCGCGATCTCGACGATCTGCGCGTCCGTCTTGCCTGGAGAATATATCACCTCGGGTATGCCCCTCCTGAGCTCCCTGTGGTGGTCCAGTTTGGCGAACTCGAGGTCCTCGTATGGCATGCCCTTGAGCTGCTCCAGCGCCTCGACGACAGTGATCTCTCCCTTCGCCAGGGCGGAGAGCGTCTTCTCCATCCTCTCTCTGTTCATCTGCCGAGCACCTCGTCCATGCTGCCGCTCCTGTATCCTTCCAGGTCGACCGTGACGTATGCGAATCCCAGGCTCTTCAGTCTTCTGACCGTTTCGTCCCTGACCTGCGGCTGGAGGAGCCTGCGCACCTGGTCCTTCGAGACTTCGATCCTGGCTGTCCCTCCGTGCGCCCTGACCCTGACCTGTCGGAAGCCTCTCTTGGCGAGATGCTCCTCCGCCTTCTCCACCCTCGCGAGGAGCTCGACGGTCAGCTTGTCCCCGTAGGGTACCCTCGTGGCCAGGCACGGACTGGGGTCCTTCCCGTGCGTCGGCAGCCGCAGCCTCTTGGATATCTTGGTGACATCCTCTTTGCTCAGCCCCGCCTCCGCCAGGGGACTTCTCACGCCCAGCTCCGACTTCGCCCTCGAGCCCGGTCTGTATGCCCTCTCGTCGTCCGAGTTGGAGCCGTCGAGCACGTGTCTGAGGGAGAGGCTGTCAGCGATCCTCCGGACCTCCTTGAAGCCCGCGAGCTTGCATGTGTAGCACCTGCCCGGAGGGTTCCGGTTGAATGACGGGTCGTCGAGGACGTCAGATTTCACGATGACGTGCCTGATCCCGATCGTCTTCGCGACGGCCCTGGCACCCTTCAACTCGCTTCGGGGAAACAGAGGGGTGTCGATTGTGAGAGCCACCGCACGCTCGCCGAGTTCGTCCTTGGCTATCTTCGCCACGAGCGTCGAATCCGAACCGCCGGAGAAAGCCACGGCTGCGGAGCCAGCCGAGCGGATAATCGACCGCAACTTCTCGAGCTTCGGGCCGGTTGAAACCATGTGACCATTGTGAACAGCCGGCGTTTATTTCTAGTTTGGCCAGGACAACGTCCCGCCTCTCCATCGCTGCTCGTCACGTCCCGTTGCTCAATGCACCAGCGTGTACGATTGTTCCCTGCCGAATCCCTGGAGATAATATGGTCCGAGCACTCCCTTTCCCGAGTTCCCGCTCGCCTTCCACCCGACGAAGGACTGCGCGCCTGGCCATGCCCCGGTCGTCGCCCCACCAGGCCTATTCGCGTAGCAGACGCCGAACTCTATCCTGTTGAAGAACCTCTCGATCTCAGCGGGGTCCTCGGAGTATATCCCCGATGTCAGTCCGTAGTCGGTATCGTTCGCCTGCGCGAGCGCCTCTTCCAGGCCGTCGACCTCGGCGAGGGCAAGGATCGGAAGGAAGAGCTCCTGCTTGAATAGGACGTGGTCACACGGGAGCCCTCCGATGATGGTCGGTTGCACGTAGTGACCGTTGGCGCAATCCCCGGCCGTTATGGAGCGCCCGCCAGCAAGCACCTTGCCTCCGGACTCCTTCGCGACCGAGACCCACTGCTCGAAGGTCCTCTTGGCGCCGTCGTCTATCACAGGCCCGATGAACACCCCGTCCCTGGCTGGGTCCCCGACCACAAGTTGCTTCGTCCTCTTGACCAGCGCATCCGTGAACTTATTCGCCACGGGCCGTTCGACGTACACCCTCGACGTGGCGCTGCACTTCTGCCCCTGGAACCCGAACGCTGCGGCGACCACTCCTCGGACCGCCTTGTCCAGGTCGGCCTTCGCGGTGACGATGCACGGGTTCTTGCTCCCGGTCTCGATTATGCTGGGCTTGGGGTAAGGTTGCTCGTTCATGAACCGCTTCACGAGCCCCTTGCCGACTTCCATCGACCCAACGAATGCCAGGCCCGCGACCTTCGGGTTACCGGCGATCTCGTCCCCGAAGACTCTTCCGGAACCGGTCACGAAGTTGACGACGCCGGGGGGGACCCCGGCCTCTCTGTATATTTCGAACAGCTTCAACCCTGTCAGGGGCGCCGCACTCGTGGGCTTGTACACGACCGTGTTGCCCATCATGAGCGCGCCCGCGCACATGTTGTTCGAGAGCGCGTACGGGAAGTTGAAGGGCGAGATGCAGCACCAAGGGCCGTAGGGCTTGAGGACGCTCATGCAACGCTCGCTCGCTACGGGGGATTTCATGACCTTGACGAAACCCCTCTCGCGTTCGAGCTGGTCGCAGTAGTACTCGAGCCAATCGACGACCTCATATGTCTCGGCGAGGGCCTCAGCCTTGCCCTTGCCGACTTCGTGGTACGCATAGGCAGATAATTCGAAGACCCGGTCCTCGATGATCCTGGCGACTCTCCTGAATATCCTTGCGCGGCCGGAGTAGCTCGTGTCGCGCCACTCGTCGAACGCCTTCTCGGCTACGTCGATGGCGTCGCGGATGTCCGTGCTCGCTGCATTCTGGAACCTGCCCACCAGCACGCGCTCGTCCACCGGGCTGCGAACCTCGAACTCGCCAGCCCTGGAGAACACCTCCCGGTCGTCTATGTGCATCGGGTGGGTGTCGCCCAGTCCGCGTCTGACGTCCGCGACCGCCTTCGCGAACTTCTTCGAGGCGGATTCGTCTGAAGCGATCGTAACATAAGTCCTCTTCGAGCCCGAGTTCGTCAGTCCAGCGTCGTCGTCCTTCTGTTGGAGCAGTGCCATGTCCATGATATCATACCGTTATGCTTCGAAAAGCATATCGCACATGCCGCCCATGTTTATCAATCTTTCCGCAGGGAGAGTCACCTCCACGCAGGACTGTATAGATGCAGGCCGCGTCTGGATTCTCGTGTCGGGTGCGCCAGTTCGGGACCACAAGGGAACATTATATATAGCGACCGGCTAGCTAGAGAAACTGGGCTGGGCTTCCGGAGGAAATCGATGGCCGAGGAGAACGTCATCTACATCGGAAAGAAGGCAACGATGAACTATGTCCTCGCGGTCGTGTCCCAGATCAACGGCGGATGCAACGATGTTTGCATCAAGGCCAGGGGCAGGGCCATCAGCAGGGCGGTAGACGTCGCGGAGATCGTTCGGCACAGGTTCGTCAAGGACCTCGGGTACAAGGACGTCAAGATTGAGACCGAGGTCCTGCCAGGCGAGCACGGCGAAAGCGCTAATGTCTCCTCGATAGAGATCTACATGGAACGGTAGGGCGCGTTGCCCGGTCGTGGTCTGATAGGCATCGGATGGGGCCAGTGGTCACGCTGGACCATCCGTCGGTTTTATCATCGGATAACATAATCGGCCAGGGGAGCCTAGGGACCCAGGATGATACCTTGATACTGATAAAGCTCGGGGGCAGCGTCATCACGGACAAATCGCGCCTCCGGACATTCAGGAAGGATGCGTGCGAGAGGCTGGCTGGCGAGCTCGCACCCGCTCTTCGGGAAGGGCTCGTGGTCGTCCACGGCGCGGGGTCGTTCGGGCACATAATGGCCAAGAAGCACGAGCTTCACAGAGGCTTCAAGAGGAAGTCCCAGTTGGAGCATGTGGCCGGGGTCCAGAGGGATGTGCGGGAGCTGAACCTCAGGGTTCTGGAGGCCCTCATAGACAATGGAGTGAGCGCGGTATCGGTGGCGCCTGCGGCTTCGTCGAGCTTCCGGGACGGTGCCGTCACCTCGTTCTGCGAGGAGGCGTTCTCGTCGCTCCTAGAGCTAGGCCTCACGCCCGTCACCTTCGGCGATGTCGTCCCCGACGAGTCGATGGGCTTTTCGATATGTTCAGGCGACCTCATGATGCTCGAACTCGCAAAGGCATTCAAGCCTCGCCTAGCGGTGTTCTGCGCCGACGTGGACGGAGTGTTCGACAAGGACCCCAAGATCCGCAAGGACGCCGGGCTCCTGCGCGAGGTCGACTCGACCGCTCTCGCCCGGTTCTCCGGGCGCTCGGTGAACGCCGATGTCACAGGCAGCATGAGGGGCAAACTGGAGCGCATGCTGGCCATATCCTCGCACTGCGAAAAGTGTATGATAGTGAACGGCAATGTGCGTGGCAGGCTGGAGAGCGCAGTCAGGGGCAGGAAGGTCGTCTCTACAGCAGTCGTGTCCAGGTAGGTGTCCACTCATGGCAGGCGATGGCGAAAGGCGGCTCATTGAGGTGCGGAAGAGTGACCACGTCGAGATCTGCGCGAAGGAGGACCTCGGGGTGGGATACTCCTACTGGGACGATATCAAGCTCTTGCACAACGCGCTCCCCGAGGTCGACCTCGACGACATAGACACGTCCGCGACACTCTTCGGCAGGAAGCTCGGGGCCCCGATCGTCATATCGGCCATCACGGGGGGTTATGGCAAGGCCGAGGAGATCAACAGGACGCTCGCGTCGGTCGCCGAGCGATACGGCCTCGGCATGGGCGTGGGCAGCCAGAGGGCGGCGCTCGAGAACCCGGAACTCACATGCACTTATTCGGTCATCAAGGAGTTCGAGATACCACTGAGGATAGGGAACCTTGGCGTCCCGCAACTTGTCAAGCAGGGCCTGAGGGCTCCGCTGACGGTCGATGATGGCAGGGCGGCAATGGAGATGGTCGACGCCCATGTGCTCGCAATCCACCTGAACTATCTCCAGGAGGTCGTCCAGCCCGAAGGCGACACCAGAGCCCAGGGCGGCCTCAAGGCCATCGAGCGGTTCGCGTCGTCCCTGCCTGTCATGGCGAAGGAGACAGGCGCTGGCATGTCCAGGTCCGTCGCGACCAGGCTCAAGAGGAGCGGTGTGAAGGGGATAGACGTGGGCGGCCTGGGTGGCACGAGCTTCTCGGCCGTGGAATGCTACAGGGCCAGGTCCGCAGGCGACATGACCCGGGCGAACCTAGGCGAGACATTCTGGGACTGGGGCATACCGACACCCGTGTCCGTGGTCCTGTCTTCCGTGGGGCTCCCGGTTGTGGCCACGGGCGGTGTAAGGTCGGGTCTGGATGTGGCTCGCGCCGTCTCAGTGGGTGCGTCAGCGGCGGGACTCGCTGGACGCCTGTTGCCGGCCGCGCTCGAGGGCGAGGACGTCCTCATGGCTGAGGTCGACACAATAATCCAGGAGCTCAAGGCAGCCATGTTCCTCGTCGGAGCGAAGGACATGGAGGCCCTGGGCGCGGCCAACGCCCTGGTGACCGGCCGGTCGAGGGAATGGCTAGATAATGTCATGGAGTGAGCCTGATGGGATTCCCCGAGGACTACAAGGACAGAGTCAAGCTCATCAACGAGCGGCTGGTAGGCAGCCTCGAAGTGATGGAGGAGAAGAAGCTCAAGGCCGCCATGGTCCACTATCCCGCAGCTGGCGGCAAGCGCCTCAGACCGCTGCTAGTCACGATCGTCTCCGAGGCGGTCGGGGGCAAGGCGGACGCTGCGGTCCCGTTCGGGATCGCCCTCGAGCTGGTCCACAACTTCACGCTCGTGCACGATGATGTCATGGACGAGGACGACACCAGGAGGGGCCTCAAGACCGTGCATTCGTTGTACGGGGTTCCTGAGGCGATACTCGCGGGGGACGCCATGTTCGCGCGCGCGTTCGAGATAGTCCTCGAATCGGATGCGCAAGCCTCGGACCTGGTCGCGCTGACGGACATACTCGCGCGCTCGGTGCGCCTGCTGGCCGAGGGCCAGCAGATGGACATGGACTTCGAATCCAGGACGGATGTGTCGTCCGAGGAGTACCTCAAGATGATTGAGCGCAAGACCGCGGTCCTGTACTCCGCTGCTGCCCAGGGGGGCGCTATCGTGGGCGGGGGATCGGAGGCGCAGCAGGAGTCGCTGTTCGAGTACGGCAGGCTCATTGGGCTCGGGTTCCAGATCTGGGACGACGTGCTGGACCTGCGCTCGGACCAGCAGACCTTCGGGAAGCCGGTCCTGAACGACATCAGGAACGGCAAGAAGACGCTCATAGCCGTGCACGCGCTCGAGAACCTCAAGGGGAGGAAGCGCGAGGAGTTCCTGACGGTCCTCGGAAAGAAGACCGCGTCTGAGAAGGAGCTTCTGAAGGCGAAGGCCATCCTCGAGGATGTCGGCTCGATAGACCACGCGAGCAGGGTATCCATGGAGTACGTGGCCAAGGCGAAGGACAGGCTCGGGGTGCTCAAGGACTCCGTCCACAAGGACGCACTCAAGGCGTTCGCGGACTACATGATCGCGCGCAAGACCTAGGTCACGCCGGCCCTGGTCAGCTTGAAGTCGGCCCTTCTGCCCTCTTCGAGGTGCCGATGCTTGATTATGACCGCTCTCCTTGTGCTGGCACCGACCTTGTCCAACCTTATGATGGCCTTGGCGTTGTGGAGTAGCACATGTCCTCCGAGCGGCTCGAAAGTCCCTTTCTCTATGTCGGTGTAGACCTGGGACGTGAGCAGTATAGGCATGCCCTTGTTCCTCGCGACTCCGAGGAGCTTCGTGAGCTGCGTGCTCAGGGACCTCCTCGTGCCTTTCTCTTCGTCGTTCCGGGTGAGCCTGTAGTGTATCGTGGTTGAATCGAGTATGATGACTCCGACCTCGAGCGAGCTCTCCGCGAGCCTGACAGCCTTATCGACTATCTTCTCCTGGTCGTCGAAGTTGTGCGGCTCGAAGAAGAGGATGTTCTTCATGACCTCCTCGTACTCCTCGCCCGCGATCTGCTTCAACCTCTCGAGGGACACGCCCTCGGTGTCGATGTATATGACCTTCTTGCCTTGGGACGCGACATTCCTCGCGACCTGGAGGCAGATGTTGGTCTTGCCCGTGCCCGCCTCGCCGAACAGAAGTGTTATCGCTCCTCCCTCGATTCCCCCATCGAGGAGCCCGTCCAGGCCCGCGGAGCCTATGGCCACATACGACACATGCCGCCATCGGGCTGGGTGATGATAAGCGTTGCTAATGCATGAAATTCAGAACGGACCAGTGCGCTCCGCAGCGGTCCGGTTCATCGGACGTGAAGAGGTTTGGCGGGGTCCGCCCTGACTGTCTCCCTATGGCTACACGAAAGCCAGTATTATGGCGATTATGCCAATGAGCACCTGGAAGGCTCCGAGGGCCTTCACGAGCTTTGCGATGTACTTGCCCACCGCAGGGAGTGCGGATACGATGCTGACCGCAAGGATCAGGCCGACGACCAACAGGACCACCGAGTCGAGGTCGATGCTTTTGTCCACGAAGTGCCAGATCGCGACTAGTATCGCAATCACGCCGATCAACGCCTGGAAGCCCCCCAGCCACTTGGCAAGTTTCGCGATGTACTTGCCGAGCACGGGTATCAGGTATAGGACTCCCATGAGCAACACCAAGCCACCCAATATCAGCATTATTTCTACCAGAGACATTCCATTCCACCCAGAAGGATTCCATCCTTCCTAGCCTGTTAATCGCAGTGCAGTAGCATGTAATTTATGGCTCCAATTGCTTCATGGACGGGTGACGATGGCGAGAGTGCCCGTCTGTCCGTCCTCTCTTGGATGACCGAGTCGTCGGTGGAGTGTCTCCCGGCAGACTCCGCTTCGGGTATCCTTTATTACGGCCGAGCGCTTTCCATCCGCCGTGGTTGTCCATAGGGTAGGCGCGGAGGCCAGGCTCGACTCATCCAAGTGGATGGGACGAGATGTCGTTATCAAGCAGCGCGTCGTGAAGGGTTACCGACACCCCTCGCTCGACAGATCCCTCCAGACCTCCAGGATCAGGAACGAGGTCAGGCTTATTCTCGAGGCTAGAAGGGCTGGCATCGCGGTACCCATCATATACTCGGTCGATTACGCGAATAACCGGATCGTGATGGAGGAGGTCAAGGGCGTTAGGGTCAAGGACGCGCTCAACGAGCTGCCCGAGCCTAAGGCCAGGGCGGTCTGCGTGAAGATTGGTGAGATCGCAGCTCGGCTGCACGCGAACGATATCGTCCACGGCGACCTCACGACCAGCAACATGCTCCTCGAAGACGGCAGGATTGTGCTCATAGACTTCTCCTTGGGCTCCAAGACCTCAGAGCTGGAGGACAAAGGGGTCGATATGCATCTCCTGGAGGAGGCGTTCCACTCGGCGCACCATCAGCGGAGCGGGCTCCATGATGTCGTGAAGGATGCGTATGTCAGGACCGACCCGCATGGAGAGCAGGTCCTGAAGAAGGTCAAGGAGATAGAGAAGAGGGGGCGTTACACACGAAAAGAATAGCCTTCGCCACGAGCAACGACGGCAAGTTCAGGGAGATCTCCGAGCAGATGAGGGCACACGGATACGAGGTCGAGCACATCAAGACCAAGTACCCCGAGATCCAGGCCGAAACGCTCGAGGATACCATTGTTCCAGGGTTGCAGTGGTTGATCAAGAGGTACGACCGGCCCCTGTTCATAGACGATTCAGGCTTGTTCGTCGACGCACTGAAGGGGTTCCCCGGAGTGTACTCTTCGTACGTCTTCAAGACCGTCGGATGCGACGGCATCCTCAGGCTCATGCGCGGAACCGAGGATAGGAATGCACGGTTCGAGTGTTGCATAGGGTACATGGCGCCAGGGGGAGAGCCGTTCATCGCGAAAGGCGTCGCGCACGGGACCATATCGCACGAGCTGGCTGGTTCAGGCGGGTTCGGCTACGATCCGATATTCGTTCCCGAGGGGCACACGCGCACGTACGCGCAGATAGACGTGGTCGAGAAGAACACGATGTCCCACAGAGGCAGGGCGGTGGCCAAGTTCCTGGAGGAACTCCCACGGCTGGTGCGGACCTGAGCGAAGCATTTTATCCGGGTCCGGCATAATCGGGTAGAGCGGACCGTCCAGCAACGGGGTAGTGGTTTAGCTTGGTATGATTCGTGCTTTGGGAGCATGAGGTCGTCGGTTCAAATCCGACCTACCCCACTCCACTCTCACGCAGCTGGCAGGAGGACATGGAACACGGCGCCCTGGGATGAGTCGTCCTCGACCCTGTCTTCTACCCATATGATCCCGCCGTACTTGTCCACGATCGTGCGCACGATCGACAGGCCGAGGCCGATCCCCTTCCCTCCGGATATCCTAGGGGCGAACCTGTCGAATATCTGCTCCTTCTTGTCGTCTGGGACGCCCACACCCCTGTCGGCGACGGATATGTCCCAGGATTCCTTCCCGTCCTCGACGGTCTTCCTGATCGAGATGTCTATCTTGACCGTCTCGCTCCGGTCGTACTTGATCGAGTTGTTGAGCAGGTTCTGGAAGAGGTCGTGGATGAGCTCGTTGCCGCGGATGAGGCACTGGCTCTCCTCAGACTTCAGTGTGATGTCCAGCTTCTTGTCCATCCTGGCCGCCCTCATCTCCTCCGCGAGGCTCGCGATGGTGGAGACGAGGTCTATCGTGAGCATCTTCTCCGTGCCCTTCTCGCGGATGTATATGAGCTTCCTGATCCTGTTGATGAGATCGTTGCTCAGCTCGAGCTGCTTCATCGCAAGACCGAGCGCCTTCTCCTCCAGCTCGGGGGACGCTTCGGGCCTCGCGGCGACATCCAGGTAGCTTCCGATGCCCGTGTTGTAGTTGGATATGTCATGGAACAGCAACCGGTTCATCATGTCCAGGTCCTCGCTCGTTTGTATCGTCTCCCTGATGAGTTGGCTGTTCCTGAACGCAAGAGACACCATCGAGCTGAAGACCCCCATGAGCTCAAGGAGGTCCTTCTCGAACATGTTGTCCCTGTCCCTGTCGGTCCCGTAGAGCACGCCGACGACGTCGTTCGTCCTGTCCCTCAGAGGCACCGTGAACAGATCGAACCTGTCTTCATGGGAGGTTGATTCTCCTTGCGACTCGCGCGCGGCCATTATCCCATCGGCCTCCGCGGCCGAGAATGGCATGAGCGCGACCCGCTTTTCGGTCAGCTGTCTGGCCGGTATCCAGTAGAGGTCCTCAGTGAACCGGTAAGTGTCCTCGCAATCATCGTACACCGTGTCCTTCGTGAGTGTCTCGTCCTTGTCAGGCAACCCGGTGGGTGAGACGAACATGTACCTGTTGTGCCTCTGGTTCCAGATGGCCGCCCTCGCGTTCCTGAATCCGAGCTCGGAATTGAGGAAGTCAGTGGCCGTGACCAGGATGAGCTCCCCCTTTCTGAGCGAGACCATCCTGTTCGCGATGTTGAGCATCTTGGCGAATATCCTGGCCCTGTTGCTGTTGGCTCCGATCAGGGCCTCCTGGGACCGCGACAGGTTGGCAAGGTCCAGTGCGATGGACGAGATGGATGCCAGGACCTCTATCTTGGAAATGACCTCCTTCGACGGGATCATCCCGTCTGTCGTCTCGAGTATCTCGAACGCGCCGAGTTCCTTGCCGTCCTTGTCGAACAGGATAGTGTCGATGAAATCCATCATGTGCCAGTGTTCCGGGGACTTCCTCGGGGGCATCTCCTTGGGGAAGCCCCTGTAGAACGCGGTGTCAAAATCGTCTATCTTCACGTTCTCCCCAGGCGCGAGATAAGTGAGCGCTCCGAGCTTCCTGTAGACCTGGAGCGATTCATCCCAGGCATCCCTGGAGTACACGACCCCCGTGATTTCCTTCGCTTGGTCCTCCGGGTATCCGACGATGAACTTGATCCTCCACTCCCCGGTCTTCTTGTCCGTGACATATATCACGAACTTCTTGATTGGAAAGAGCGTCATCACTGACCGGCCGACGACTTCGAGTATCCTGTCTTGGTCCTTGTTGTACAACACCGCCAAGGCTATGTCAAGGACCCTGCTAGCGAGGGCGGTGTCGTCGGTCCTGGTCGTCTCTCCTGGTGCACCCGTGTTCGGTTCCCCTGCCATCCTTCCGAAACCGATATAGCCGTGCCTAGATATTAATCGGACAGGTCGGATTGCCTCGGAAAGGACCTGAGTCGCCCGGGCGTCCCAGGGCGGTGGTCAGGATGAGGGATGAGTCCATGAATTCGGCCTCGCCCGGACTCCTCCTCCATCTTCGACGCGCACTTTCGTGGCCCGCACCAGATCCATGGATATCGCTCGGCCAGGCTTCTCTTTTCCCACGTCCTCGCTGGACTGCATGCAATCTAAATAGGGGGAACCTATACCCTTTTTCAAGGGTATAGGCCAAAGGGGGCCTGGCGATGAGAAAGTGGAAGGAAATACCTCTGTACAGGAATGTCACTGCGAAGCAGTGGTCAGACTGGAAATGGCAGGTCAAGAACCGCATCACGGATGTCGACACACTCGCGAAGGTCATCAACCTCTCGGACAAGGAGAAGGAGGAGATACGCAACTCCGTGAAGTACCTCCGGATGGCCATCACGCCGTACTACGCATCGCTCATGGACCCCGACGACCCCGAGGACCCTGTGAGGAAGCAGGCCGTCCCCACGTCCCATGAGCTCCACATATCGAAGGACGACATGGAGGACACGGTCGGCGAGACGACAGACGCGCCCCACGAGGGCCTGACGCACAGGTACCCCGACAGGGTCCTGTTCCTGCTCACTGACCAGTGCAGCATGTACTGCCGGCACTGTTGCAGGCGCAGGATCGTCGGCACCACGGACCACGCGCGCGGCTGGGACGAGATCGAAGAGGGCATCGACTACATCAGGAACACGCCCCAGATCAGGGACGTGCTCCTGTCGGGCGGCGACGGCCTGCTCGTCTCGGACGCCTTGCTGGAGAAGGTCATACGCGAGCTCAGGAAGATCAAGCACGTGCAGATCATCAGGATAGGCTCAAGGACCCCTGTCGTGATGCCGCAGAGGATAACCCCCGCGCTGGTCCGGATGCTCCGCAAGTACCACCCGATCTGGCTCAACACGCACTTCAACCACCCGAACGAGGTCACTCCCGAATCGAGGAGGGCGGTCGAGATGCTCGTCGACGCCGGCATACCCGTGGGCAACCAGAGCGTCCTCCTGAAGGGTGTGAACGACTGCCCGGTCATCATGAAGAAGCTGGTCCAGGACCTCGTGTACATCAGGTGCAGGCCCTACTACATCTACCAGTGCGACATCGCGAAGGGGCTTGAGCACTTCAGGACCGCGACCGCGAAAGGCATCGAGCTCATAGAGAACCTCAGGGGCCACACGTCCGGTTTCGCCGTGCCCGAGTTCGTGATCGACGCCCCGACGGGCGGAGGGAAGATCCCGGTCGGACCGCAGTACCTGATATCCATGTCCGACAAGCGCGTGATACTCAGGAACTACGAAGGCGGCATATTCCAGTTCCCCGAGGTCGAGGGCGACAGGGTCAGCAGATGCCCGCCAGCGTGCAGACTGTGCAAGACCCACGAGCACCTCGAGTCGAAGGAAGGCGTCGCGGGTGTCCTGTCCGGCAAGAAGCTGTGTCTCATACCTGAGGGGACGATGAGGGCGGAGCGCAGGAAGGCCTACGGCAAGGAAGACAAGGCCTCGAAGTGCACGGACTTCTAGCGGCCGAAACACCTTCCCCCAAAACCTTTCCTAATCCTTCTTCTCCAGAGACGCCTTGTGTATGACGTACGTGCCGGAGTCCCTGCGCCAGCTCGCCTCGGCCTCCTCGACATGTACAGACTTCGAGAAGTGGGGCGCGTCGAGCACGAAGGTCTCTATCTCCCCACCCTCACCGGAGACGCTGATCCGGTACCTGTCCCTGAGCCTTTCGAGTTCCTTGATGGTGGCCGATGTGATGACCTTCCCCAGCCACCCCTCGTCGAATCCGTGGGCGTACACGCCAACGACCATGAACCTGAAGCCGGCGTGGACCATGTCCTCGAGGAGCATGCTCTGGTCCTTCCTCCACAGGGGCGAGTGGAGCGGCTTCCCGAGCTTTTGGCATATGCCGTTGAGCCTCGACCATTGATAGTCCGAGGCGATGGCTCCCGACACGAACCCGTCGACGTCCTCTTCCCTCATGAGCGCCTCGACATCGTCGAGCTCCTTCTCCTTCTCGCCGGAGCTCTCCCTCGTCCTGATGGGGATCCCCATGGCCTCCGCCTGGAGGGTTGTCCAGCGTATGTTTGGCACGTGGAACATGTACGAGTCCTCGGCCTTAGGTATCACGGTCAGGAGGCTGGCCACATCCCAGCCCTGCTGCTGGGCCAGGTAGACAGCATAAGTGGAGTCTTTGCCTCCCGAGAAGAGCGTTGAGACCCTCATGGACTCGTCCATGTATCCCCGGGCTGCGTATTTACCTGTTCGGTCAGATGACGAGCCCCGCCGTAATGACAAGGATCACGACCGCGATGAAGAAGACGACCAGCGGGACCCTTTGCGGCCAATCGTCGTTGAAGATGTGCTTCGACCCGAGGTACACGAACGGCACGGTCGCAGCGAGCTCCACGATGCCGGCGACGGTCGCGCCTCCCCGCAGCATGAATAAGCCGAGTATGAGCAGGCACGTGGCCGCCGTCAGAGGGAGGGCCGCGAGCAAATGCCCCGAGAGGTCCACCGCACCGGTCCTCTCCCTGAGCACTCTGAACCCGATGAGCATGAGGCCGAGGAGCACTAGTGACCCAGTCGCTATGTAGTCGATGGCCTCCGAGCTTTCCGCGACCAGCACTATCCCCGTGAGCAGCAGAAGGAACACCCCCACGGACAGGGCCGTGTCGAGGACGGCCGCATCCTTGTCCATCGGGTGGAATGTCGAGAGCACGACGAGGACCGCCCCGCCAATGCCTACGAACATCGCCATGCCGACCTCGATCTCGCCAAAGTTGACCGTGAACATCGTGGCGGCGGCCACGAGTATCAGGACGAGGCCAGAGGACAGCAGGTAATCGCCTCTCATGTCCGGGAATGAGAACGCGGTGCCGACATACCCGATGATAAGACCGATGAGGATCGGGGACAGCACGACGAAGGTGTCGTACATGTCTATGGAGGCCACGGTGAAGTGCCAGAGCAACAGCAGGACCGGGCTGAGGATGACGGTGTACGTGACAGCGCTGACCTTGGTCCTGGGCTTCTTCGGCCCGGGCATCCTGTACTTGGTGCGCTCCTTCCTGCCGCCCGCCAAGATCCAGAGCAGGACCCCGATGAGAGTGCATGCCATGATGAAGGATGTGAGTCCGTCGGTAGGAGAGAACATCTTGAGCAACACCATGGCCGCTATGACTATGATCACCGCGGTTATCGCCCTTGGCCGCTCCCGCCGAGCAGCCGTCGGAGCTATCGGAGCTATCTGCTCCTCCCGCTTAAGGGCGGGGACGATCCTGTATGGCCTTCCGCACCCTGGGCAATCGAACCCGACCTCTTCCTCGAAGAAGATGTTGTCCACCTCGATCTGCTTCTTGCATGTCGGGCAGAAGACCGAGATGAGCTTTTTCTCCGGGCTGGTCATGATAGCGATCTCGTCCCTGACCGGCCCACCCCTGTCCAGCTGGTTGATGACTGATGCGATGCTGGCCCTGTGTGATGTCACGATCTCTGAGACCTTGACCGTGCTCGTGCCGCTCGCGTCCTCGAACGAGACCTCGACCTCCAGCAGCCGTTCCCGGACTGTCGTGGCCGTTTCGGCGCCCTTTGGAGTGATACAGTATACGTTCTGCCTCCTATCGGCGCCTTCGACATGCCCCTTGACGACCTCCACGGACCCGTCCTTGATGAGTTCCTGTAAGGCGACGGCCACATGGCTCCTGCGGAGGCCCAGATGGTCAGAGAGCCCCTTCTGGGTCACCTCGAACGGGAACGTGCCCTCGTCAGACTCGCACCTGTGGAGGCACAGCTGGACGAGGATCTTTTCCTTCGCCTTGAGTCTGAACACGCTCTGGCCTCCAGTTCCCGTTGTCATACCCCGAACCCCGTGAACGAACGTGATGAGCCATCGGCGAGTTAATCCTTTCCGGCCAGGGGCGTCACTCGGTGGCCTCGAAAGTCACGGGGAGAGTCTCCGACCTCAGGTTCTCAGGGTCGTACATGTCCCACGCGACCACACCCTGGAGCGTGCTCTCGATCGGCATCTCGGCCACGAGCGAGTAGTCGAACTCGACCGGCACACCTGACTCCACATCTGTGATGTACACTATGACCTGCCGGTCGTTGTAGTCGTACGAGGATATCACTCCCTGGGCATCGAGCGAGTCGAACTCCGAGAGGTCGAACATGAAGCCCATGGGCGCGCGCAGGTCGACGAGTATCATCTTGATCACGGCCGCGTCTCCATCGTACAGCAGGTACAGGTGCGCATCGAGCGTGTCATCCACCGCGACGGATGTTGCGTCGTATGTGACGGTCAGCGTTAGGAACGGGGACGACTCGGGCTCGTCGGGCCATGGCACATACTGCTCGAGATAGATCGAGTACAGCACTGAGCCGATGCCGGTGCAAGAGACTGACACGTTGGTCACGTTCGCCAGGTACGGCCTCAAGTCGATGATGTATGTGACATCCTTGTTGAACTCTCCCATGTCGATCGTCTCGATGACGGCCCCTTCGACAAGGACCTGTACTTGGACGTCCTCGACGGAGTTCCCTCCGGCCACTTCGGCCAGGGCGTGGAAAGCGACGACAGTGTCCTGAGTGGACATCCAGCCGCCCAGCTCGCCCCTGTGGTCCAGGAGGTACTTCACGGCCCCACCAACGGTCGTCGCGTGTCCGAACTCCCCATTTAGCGCCATGGCAGCGTAGCCTGTGGTCTCGATGATTCTCGGTGAAGAGGCTCCCCAGTAGACATCCCCGTCGGATATCAGGTTCACATCGCTGTCCCAGTGGACGGTGTCGTCGTCGACGACCCTGAGCGCCTCGAGCCTCTCTGCGATATGGGTGCGTATCGAGTCCGAGCCGTCCCCTGCCTGGAGCAGGAGCAGCGACAATGAGAGGCTGTATGGGTCGTCCTCGATCGTGGATATCTTGCTCTCCACATAGTCGACCGCGGCCTGGATGTGCGGGTCCGACCCTGGCACACCGGAGTGCAGCAACGCTCTGGCTATGTACCCGGTCGCCGCGACCTCCTTCGCCTTCAGGATCGGGTTGTTGAACTCGTAGATGCCCCAGTCGGGGAACTCCCACGAGCCGTCGTCCTGCTGTATCGACATGAGCCAGTCCTGCATGTCGGTGATGATGTCCTCATCCAGCCCGAAGCCAGCATTGATGGCGTCCTGGAACGCGATGAGGCCCCATGACGTGAGCCACGGGTGGACATCCTGATCACCCGGGAACCATACGATGCCCCTGCCGATGCCGTTATTCGATTCAACGAGGTACATCAGCTCGTGCTGTATCCCCTGGTTCACGATGTTCTCGTATTCGAACATCTTCTCGGGGGATGTTCCGAGCTCCATGACCGTGGCATATGCGAGTATGTCTATCGATAGCATCGAGAGGGACTGCTCGCCGCAGCCGGACACGGACTGTATGAACTCGTCCACGCCCTCGAGCAGGACGGCGTCAACGCCGCCCTGTATCTTGACCCAGGCGTTCGCGCTCCCTTCGATCATCTCCTCGTCGAGGTACAGCGTCTCAGTGACGGTGCCGTTGCCAACATCTCCGTTGAAGATTGTCTCGGCCTTCTTGCCGTCGGGGACGACATCCATCACCCTGACGACGGCGTCGGATGCCTCCTCGGAGACGCCTGAGACGGTGACCGTGTGGTTCCCGACCTTCTCAGCGACGATGGTGAAGGACACCGAGGAGACGTAGTTGGCCGGCACGACCACGGTCTGGTTTGCGGGCGACAGAAGCGTGAACCACGGGTCATCGACGAGGGTCACGTTCACCGTCTGTTCCGTGTCCAGGTAGTTGTATATCATGATGCTGAGCGGGAACTCGTCCCCCCTGACGACTGAGACGGGTATGTCAGGCTCGATGAAGAACTGCTGGAACACCGTGATCGAATCGGACCCAGTGCCAATCATGCCATCTGATGTGGATGCAATCACATCCACCTGCCACGATGTTATGGAGTCGGGAGCGGTGAGCGATACATTGGCCCATCCGTTGTCGTCCGTGAGGACGCACGGGTCCCAGTACCAGGTCTCCGGGAAGTACTGACGGATGATCGTGGGCTGGGATACGCTGCCGCCGCTGGTATCGTACGAGCCATCGTCGCCGTAGGCGGTGTCAAAGTCATCGAGTCCTATCGGCGCCACCGTATCCGCCTCCCAGTCCGTGGCGTCATCGTTGCGGTTG